>ERZ791737.155-NODE-155-length-85600-cov-88.133205_pt1 | contig 85600 bp, 72 predicted proteins | sample MGYA00510042_ERZ791737 | MGnify/ENA primary metagenome ERZ791737 (study PRJEB30046, sample SAMN00791965) | human gut metagenome | study: EMG produced TPA metagenomics assembly of the A metagenome-wide association study of gut microbiota in type 2... | reverse complement strand
GTCACAGTTGTCTTCCACCAGCCATAATCCGTGTTTGTCACAGAATGCCTTGACCGCTTCAATATTAAAAGGATTACCCAATGAATGAGCAATCATCACTGCTTTTGTCTTTTCGGAATAAGCTTCTTCCAGCCGGGTGACATCCATATCATACTCCGGAATCGTAATATCCACAAAAACAGGAACCGCACCATACTGTATGATAGGGGTAACTGTGGTAGGGAAACCACAGGCAACCGTGATTACTTCATCGCCTTTTTTGATTCTCCGCTCTCCCAGTTTGGGAGAAGTAAGCGCATAGAACGCCAGCAGATTGGCACTGGAACCGGAGTTGGTAAGCGCACAATGTTTCACCCCCAGCCATTTTGCCAGACGGGTTTCGAACTTATGCGCCCAAGGACCGGCGGTGAGCCAGAAATCGAGGGATGAGTCGACAAGGTTTACCATCTCTTCATCATTGAAATAACGACCGCCATAATTAACAAAGCTCTTTCCCGGTTCAAATACGCTGGAAACCTTGTGGACTTCATTATAATATTCACGAGTCAACTGAAGTATCTGCTGCTTCAGGTCTTCTTTCTTACTCATATTTATTATGTGGATTTATTGTAAACACTCTATTATTGAAAGCAAAAGATGGATTTATTAAAATCAATCAATCTTCTCAAAAGGAAACGCATGAAGATAACTGATAGCAACCGTCATATTCCCAAAAGCAAACACAAGTTTGGTATTCCGGTGCAAACGCATGATGCAACCCTCTTTCCCCTTGAAGATGCCACTCGTAATGCGGATCTTCTGCTTCTTCTGAATGTAGTCCTCCAAAGGACGCTCCATCAACTCGATATTGTAAGGCATGGATTCATACAGATAGATAAATTCTTCCATCTGTCTGTGAGGGATCACTGCTGCACTATAAGACTTATAATTAGTTGCAAGATATTGCCGGGGAGTCATATTGACCAGGATAAGGTTCAACTCTTCCAAAGGAGCACAGACAAACAGATAGCCGTCGCCTATGATTTCTTTTTCATTCGTCAAAGCATTCAACTTCTGTGTAGAACCTGTTGCGAAAGCTTCCCTCACGGCAAGGGCAGATTCACGACGTTCGGCATATGCCTCCTTATTATAAGGGCATTGCTCAAAGCGTTTCTTATGATCGGCAGTGGTGTAGGAGAATACCTTAAAACAAAAACGCCTCTCTTCTTCGACTCCCGACCGGTTTTTAACTATGACAGTTTTCTTACCGGTAAAGATCTCAATATAGCGTTTAAGTTCTTTGTTATGCAGGAACAGATAATACCACTTGCCGACAGAATATTCTTTTCCTTCCCCCATCAACGACGCGACTCCTTGATTTGACCCCGGGTCTGAGCTGAAAGCGATTGAACTGCTTAGCAGTAACTTAGGCGCCTTGCTCGTTATGTTTTGATCTTTTAGAGGGAGCAGCTGAGTTCCAAGCTCCACATTACTATTTATTTCCATCAAAACATTACAATTAACGATTCATTCCCCTGAAAGATGAGACTCTGATAAGCCACCAAATTTCATTTCTTTTTGGGGTTCTCTTTAGAAGAGATCCCCAATCCTACGTAAACAACTGATACTGTGTTATATACAATTACATCTCATACAATCTCTGCAAACAATTACCACTAATTAGCCACTTAGGAGTACTTTTTTACAGTAAAAATTTTCAGATTACAGAATTATAGCTATATTTGCAGCGCAAATGGGGATCTCTTCTAAAGAGACCCCCATTTTTATTTAGCCTTTAAAGTAGATAAGGCTCTAGTTTCTAGGTTATTATGCAATACACTCACAAATGAATATGCTCATGTCATTCACACACCCCTACTCCTCTCAAGAGGGGATGAAGATGCATTCTACTATGGAATTGCTTATATTGAATTCCTTACATTAATTCTTTAATTCCCTATATTACAATCCTTTTAGAATTCTTTGATTGGCTTTATCTATTTGTGAAGTATATATGGATGATAAGTAGATATGAGTAGTCTTTTCGTCGTCGTGCCCAAGTCCTTCCCGAATGATGTCTGTAGGTATATTCATCTCTTGTGCTATACTGGCCCAACTATGGCGGGCTACGTGGAAGGTTAATGGTACTTTTAATCCTATTCGTTCAGCTATTTTATTCAGACTGCGCCCAATCTGTTTAGCTCTCAACTTATATTGCCTGCGTTCATCTACCCCGTTGCTCTGCAGGATGGGCAACAAATATCCGGAAGTGTTATCTTTGTATTTATCTACAATCTCTTGCATCAGTGCCTCCCAAAGAATACTTAGTTTTTGTCCGGTCTTCTTTCTATTATAAGTAAGTATTCCATTTTGGAGATCGCTCTTTTTCAGATACGCCATATCTATAAACGACATCCCTCTGGTATAGAAACTGAACAGGAAAATATCTCTTGCCAAATCATGCTTGGGCTCTAAAGTTAAATCAAGATCTTTTATGGTTTTGATGATTTTAAAGGGAATAGCCCGCTTGATGGTCTTATCTATGCCGGTATAAACATGCCTGAAAGGTTTCTTATCGCTGGCATAACCTTGCTCTATAGCAAGATTATAAACCGTCCGCCAAATTCTCATATAATAGGAAGTGCTGTTCTTCACCAAACCTTTTTCTTTCAGATAGGCTTCATACATTTCCATCAGTTCCGAATCAAAGGCCTCAAAACTCAGGTCCTGGTCTTTCCTGAATTGAACAAAACTGTTTATCGCTGAGGTATAGCCTTCTGCCGTTCGTGCCTTCTTCTGTTGTTTCAGCTTGTTGATGCGTCGGTACATGAAGCTGAACACACTCTCGGCAGGGGGTATTTTCTGAAAAGAGGCTACGATGTCATCAGTGGTATATTCTCCTCCCGTCTGCTCCAGTCCATTGATAACTCCCTGTAATTGAGCCATCTCCCATTTGGTTTTATCACGTATCAACTCGAGATGCGCTTTACATTCTGTTTGATTTGCAATAAACAGGCTACCGGTGGATTCATCCCACTCAGCGGGTAGTATCCGATAGGAAGTTTTGATGAGTCGTGCTAATCTCTGATGAATTATCTGATAACTCAAGATACCCTTTTTACCGTCCATACTCGAAGGACGGAACTTTAATTTAATAGATGTCATATTGTTTATATTATGATTTTGAAATTACAAATCTAATATAACAATATGACATCAGTCATTACCTTTATATTTCAGGTTATTCTATCCTTCTATCTCACTTAATTCCAACCAACGCATGGTTTTTTCATCAATGGAGTCATTGAGTTCCGGCAACCGCTTGGACTTTTCCGTCAGTTCATCCACCCCCAGCGTACCACTGCAAAGAGCCGCTTCAATATCTGCTTTCTCCTGTTCCAGTTTGGCTATCTCCTTCTCTAATTGCTCAAATTCCTTGCGTTCCTTGAAAGACATCTTCCGCTTATCATTCAGGCGTACACGGGCGGTTTTTTCTTCTTTCGGCTTTTGTTCTTCCTTTTCTTTCTGCTCCTTGGCTTCACGCCAATCGCGATAATCGGAATAATTACCGGGAAAATCACGAATGTCACCCTGTCCCTTGAATACCAACAGATGATCTACCACCTTGTCCATAAAGTAGCGGTCATGGCTCACCACAATCACGCAACCTTTAAAGTTCTGCAAATATTCTTCCAGCACTTGAAGTGTGATAATATCAAGGTCATTGGTAGGTTCGTCCAGCACCAGGAAGTTGGGATTGCGCATCAGCACTGTACACAGATATAAACGGCGGCGTTCTCCCCCACTCAATTTATATACATAGCTATGCTGAGTCTCCGGGGTAAACAAGAAATGTTGCAAGAATTGGGAGGCAGTGAGTTTCTTTCCATTGCCCAGTTCTATCACTTCGGCAATGTCCTGCACCACATCAATTACTTTCATTTGCTCGTCAAACTTCAATCCGTCCTGCGAGTAATAGCCGAAACGCACCGTTTCGCCTACATCTACCGTGCCGCTATCCGGTTTCTGTTCTCCCATCAGTATTTTGATGAAAGTAGACTTTCCCGTACCGTTGTTTCCCACGATACCCATCTTTTCATAACGGGCAAAGATATACGAGAAATCATCCAATATTTTCAAATCGCCGAAACTCTTGTACAGATGATCTGCTTCAAAGATCTTGGAGCCGATATATGAAGCCTTCATGTCCAGCTTTACATTTCCATCGTTGAAGCGTTGTTTGGCCACTTTTTCCAGTTCATAGAAAGCTTCTTCACGGTAACGCGCCTTGTGTCCGCGTGCCTGGGGCATACGGCGCATCCATTCCAGTTCCGTGCGATAAAGGTTATTGGCACGGGCTATCTCGGCATTGGTCGCCTCGATGCGTTCCTGGCGTTTTTCCAGATAATAGCTATAATTTCCTTTGTATGAATAAACTTGCTGATTGTCTATTTCAATAATCTCGGAGCAAACACGATCCAGGAAATAGCGGTCGTGCGTCACCATCAGCAGACTGATAGTGCCACGGCTCAGATAGCCTTCCAACCATTCCGTCATATCCAGATCCAAGTGGTTGGTGGGCTCGTCCAAAATCAGAAAATCGGGCTCGGTTATCAGCACATTTGCCAAGGCTACACGCTTTAATTGTCCGCCGGAAAGATGTTTGACGGGTTGGTTAAAGTCGCGTATCTTCAGTTGGGACAGGATTTGTTTTGCTTTTCGCTCATAGTCCCATGCCTTTTCGTGCTCCATGCGTGCCAGCAGGTCTTCCAGTCCGGGATTACCTTCCGTTTCCATGCACCTCTCATATTCCTTGATCAGTTCCACGGTGCTGTTGCCATGATAGAAGCACGCTTCCAGCACGGTCAGTTCTTCAGGATAATGAGGGTCTTGCTCCAAATAACCTACACGCAGGTCGCGACGGAATACGATGCTTCCGGCATCATATCCTTCCTTGCCTGATATAATATTAAGTAAGGTGGTCTTTCCCGTACCGTTCTTGGCTATCAAGCCAATACGCTGCCCTTCGGCTACTCCAAATGAAATTTCACGAAACAATACCAAGTCGCCAAATGACTTGGTAAGTCCGTCTACTTGCATGTATGGGGTCATGTTATTTACTATTTAAATCATCCAGCACGGCCTCTGCTTCGCGCTTTATTCTTCTAAACTCAGATTTCAAATCGCAAGGAAGTTTCTTCCTGGCTTTCTCCCACACCAATGCGGCGGGATCTATGACCATATCCGAGTGTGCAAACTGCAAAGCAGGATATTCATTCTGTCCGTCAACCACTGTCACCCATTCCATTCCGTCCATCTCATTCACCAGGATGGTTCCGAATGCAATGCCGAAGTTCTCCCACGCCATGCGTTGTTGTGGTTGAAAACGTCCGCTATCCATTACTTGCTGCATGCTTTCCAAATCTTCTTCGGATGAAGTAAAGTCCTTGGTCATCAGTTTTTTGACAGTAGTCGAAGCCCACTCAAAAGAAGTATTCACTCCTCCTATTTCCATCACACGGATGGGAATGATTTCCTTAGGCTGCACCACACCCTCCTTGCGTACCTGCAAAGATTTGATAATTTCTTCGGCTTCCTGCTTACAGCCCCCTTTAGGCACGGTGAAAGAACATTCGAATGAAATATTCCCTTTGCCGGTCACCCAGATATGGGTGGTGTACCAAGTGCCTTCTTCTTGAAAAGTTTCTGCACTGTAGGCGCATTCCCATGTGCCAACCTTTACCAATGAGGATGAAGGATTTTCCTTCAATTCATAGTCGATACATTGCTGACCGTAATCGTCCGCCTCGTCTTTGTAGGCCGAGATTCGGAAATTGCCCGTCCACTCATCGGGGTTATAAAACAAAAAACTTTCTTCTGTATCTTCAAATTCATGCCAGGTTATGGGATATTCCAACGAAAACCAACCGCCGGGAGAAATGTATTTCATAGTCTCTATCTTTTTTATTTTATTCAATTATTTCACGGGCAATATTTCAATCCAGTAATCATCCGGATCATTGATAAAATACAGTCCCATTTCAGTATTCTCAAAACATACGCATCCCATTTCTTTATGGAACTTGCGCACTTCGTCATAATCTCCTTCTACACGGAGGCACAAGTGACTTTCATTCTCGCCCAGTTCGTATGCCTCGGTATGGTCGCGAAGCCAAGTGAGTTCCAGTAAGAAATTGCTATGGTCGTCTGCCATATATACCAGCACAAATGAGCCGTCGGCAGCCGCTTTGCGATGAGATTCGTGCAATCCCAAGGCGGTTTCATAGAACTTGATACTTTTATCCAGGTCAGTCACATTAATATTAAAATGATCAAATCTTCCTTTTACTTTCATATTGTTTCTCCTTAATTTTTATTCAAATGTCTATTCTCTGTCCATTATGCGTCAATGCCACAAAATGCACCCCGTGCGCTTCTGCAAATGCGCGGAAAGCATTAGCCTTCTCATACTCCGGCGTGAAATGCATCGGTACAAAGGTATGAGTTTTTATCTTTTTTACAAACTGTTCTGCGCCCCGCATATATTCTTTGCCCAAACGCGGGTCTACGGGGAACATTGCCACATCTACCTCATGCGTATATTCATAAATGTAGTCCAGTTCATGCAGGAAATTCTTCTCGGATCCTTTCCACTCCGCTTCTGTACTTTCGTCCATCCAGTGCCAGTTATTCAAATCGCCGGCATGGAAAATCTTCTTACCTTCCACTTCCAGCAGAAACGATACTCCTACATCCGTAGAACCGAAAGCACGCACTTTCAGGGTTTCATCTTCATATTCCTCACCCTTCTTCAACCAGATGGCATCTTCTTTCTGTGCCCTGCGATGGCGCAATATATCTTTTGAGAGGATATAAATAATGTCCGGTCGCTGCTGGCGCCACTCCAAGACTTCCTTACTGAAATGATCCGGATGGAAATGGCTTGCCAGCACATACAGTTTACCCGGTCTATGCAACAGTTCATCGTGCACCACCCCTACAGGCAATGCCTCGCTCTCCTTTGTGGGCAGCAGTCCCTTGATCAACCGGCACAGGCCGGTCTGCGCATGTTCATCCGCCGAATCACGATAATAGTCCATGATGACGGTGAACCCATCGCCCAACAAGGCGAATCCACTATGATATATATAAATAAGTTCCATATTCATATAACAAGTTTATTTACCGATAGGTTGCACTTGGGCACGAGTCTTTTTGTCTATCTCCAAAAACATATAGTTCACTTTGCCGGAATGGATCAATTCCTCATTCTCCATATATTTCTTGGTAGCATACTCTTTTGATTTCTGGAAAGTGAGATTGGACATTTGGTTTTGTGACTTGCCCACCATGGTAGAGTCCAGTTTCTCGTCCGGGAAGAAGTCGTCCAGGTTCACATCCCCTATCATGGTTGTTTCCAGAAAGTTCATATTCTTATGAGACTTATCTGTGTAATATCCCACAAACATATGCCCCGGTATGCGCACCAGTATCGGATTGATATTGATAGCCTTCATCAGCGATGCCATCAGCACACTGCCATCCACACAGTTTATCTGCGAAGATTCCAATGCATCATCCAACGTGCGGACGCGTTGCGTATAAACCACATTGGAGGACAAGCTGGTGTTGGTGGTAGAACTGTATTTAAAATTACGCTTTTGCAGCACATTCCACAGCGCATATACCTGCTTATCCACATTCTCCGCCTGTTTTGCATTTCCCTGATAGCCCAGGAAGCGATTCACAATACGCGTATCCAGCGCCTCACGCAATAACTTGTCTATTTGCGGATGCTCCTCGTTTACATAGGCTGCAAAGAACTCACCCGTATCATGAAACTTCATTCTATAGTCCACATATCCCAACGGACATTCATTGATGCTACGCATAGAAATCGTCTTCAACCGTTGTGGCAATTCTTTTCCGTTCAGTTCCGCCTTTACGGAAATGCTAACGGGCACTGCCTGATTATTATCACGCAAAGCCTGATAGTTCCATATAATATCCGGAAAAACCAGATATTCTTTTCCCGCTTTAGGCAAAATAAATTCGGAAACCGACTGGGAGAAGAAAGGCGTCTCAGCCACCTCGATACGCAGCTTGCTATTCGTATACGTATTCTTGATGCGGATGGCGATGCAAGACTTCGCATTGCCCACATAGTCCGTGTCAGCCGGTACAATCAGATTAGCATCTGTGGTAGCAGTAGAAAGTATGGTAGCCGGAAAAACATTTCCTCCTAGCTGGTCTGTTATCTCAAATCCCGATTTAAAAGGCTCATACCTATAAACAAAGACAGAAAATGCCATTACCAATATAGCAGATAATATTAATGTAGACCATTGCCACCTGTTCAGTTGTTTTATATTCAATTTCTCCATGATGCCTTCTTTTATTTGGGGCTTGTCAAAATATCACTTTGCCGTAGGGGCAGATTGAATCTGCCCGATGGCAGTTTGCTTTGTGTATTCGGGCGGATTCAATCCGCCCCTACGGTAATGCTTTCTTTACATTATCTCACTGCAATACTCTCAATCTCCACCAGCGCACCTTTAGGCAAAGCCTTTACAGCCACGGCAGAGCGAGCAGGGAAATCGCCCTCAAAATATTTAGCATACACTGCATTCATTTCAGCAAACAAAGACATATCTGCCAGGAACACGGTAGTCTTTACAATATTTGCAGTAGTCAGTCCTGCCTCAGCCAATACATTCTTTATATTCTCGAATACTTGAGTAGTCTGTTCAGTAACCCCACCCGGCACAAACTCACCGGTAGCAGGATCTACCGGAATCTGACCGGAAAGAAATACCATACCATTTACTTCAATTGCCTGACTATAAGGTCCTATAGCAGCAGGAGCCTTTTCTGTAAAAATCACTTTTTTCATCTTTTTTCTATTTGTAATTAAGTTAAAACCAAATTTGACGGGCTAAATTAGCACTTTTTTCGTTATTCCATGCAGACTTCACTGAACAATCTCATTTCTTTTTACGTTCATTTAACATCAGGCTTTTAGCAGGCAGAAATGACATTTCCGGTCGTGAGATTTTTTATTAATTTCATTAAATTCGGAAAAAAAACTTTCGTTATATGCGTTAGATATAAAAAAAATGTCTACTTTTGTCCACCGTAAATACGTCATGTCCCTATCCGGGAAAGTCTATTTACTTTCTGATAACAATCAAAAAAACAAAATTCAAATCCCATAATCATAATTATGAGCGCAATTATAAAGCACCTCCGTGTGTAGATTGTGGCCTTAATTATCATATTAAAACGAATATATTACTAATAACTATACTCTATGTATAACATCATTCAATTAAACGACAAAGACTTGTCGGAATTACAATCTATTGCCAAAGAGTTGGGTATCACCAAAACAGACTCACTGAAAAAAGAAGAATTGGTCTATAAAATTCTGGACGAGCAAGCCATAGTCGGGGCAACAAAAAGAGTAGCTGCTGAAAAAGATAAAGAAGGTCAGCCACGCAAAAGATCACGTATTAACGTTAAAAAGGACGGTGACAAAGTCTACACAGCAACCAAAGACAAAGCGCAAAAGCTGGAAGCAAATGCTCAGCAAGCCGGAGTAGAAGAAACTCAGGAAGCTGCACCCGCAACAGCGCCACAGGCAGAAAAAGCAGCCGAAGAAAACGCTGAAGACAAAGCGCCTAAGAAAAGAGGACGCAAACCGGCCGTAAAGAAAACAGCAGAACAGCCCGAAGCACAACCGGCAACTGTAGCAGAAGAAACGAAAAAAGAAGTAGCCGCACCTGCAAAACCGGCACCGAAGAAAGTGAAAAAGGAAGAAACACCTGCTCCCCCCAAAGAAAAAGAAGCAATTCTTCCCGAACTCGAATTCGCCAGCGAAGCAGATGACTTTATACCTATCGAAGATCTTCCTTCAGAAAAAGTAGAACTTCCCACAGAGTTGTTCGGCAAGTTTGAAGCGACCAAAGTAGAAACTCCGGCTCCCACCCCGGCAGCCCCAAGATTCCAACCCCGCCCTCAGCGCGAGCAGAATCAGAAATACAACAACCCACGCAACAACAATTACAATAACCCGCGCCAGGCAAACAATAATAATATGCCCGAAGGAGAAACAGCGCCGGTACAGGCGGCTCCCGAACGCAGACAAATAGAAAAGCCTTACGAATTTGAAGGTATTCTGACCGGTACAGGCGTATTGGAAATTATGCCCGACGGATATGGTTTCCTCCGTTCATCAGATTATAACTACCTTTCTTCTCCGGATGATATCTATGTATCACAGTCACAAATCAAACTGTTTGGTTTGAAGACCGGTGACGTGGTAGAAGGTTCTATCCGTCCACCCAAAGAAGGTGAAAAATACTTCCCGCTGGTAAAAGTAGAAAAGATCAACGGTCTGGATCCCGGACTAGTTCGTGACCGCGTTCCTTTCGATCACCTCACTCCGTTGTTCCCGGACGAAAAGTTCAGACTCTGCCGCGGTGGTTACAGCGACAACTTCTCTGCCCGCGTGGTAGATATGTTCTCGCCCATCGGTAAAGGACAGCGTGCACTGATTGTGGCACAGCCCAAGACCGGTAAGACTATCCTGATGAAAGACATTGCCAACGCTATTGCGGCCAATCATCCGGAAGTATATATGATTATGCTGCTCATTGACGAACGTCCCGAAGAAGTAACGGACATGGCACGCAGCGTAAACGCCGAAGTGATCGCTTCTACTTTTGACGAACCGGCAGAACGCCACGTGAAGATTGCAGGTATCGTATTGGAAAAAGCAAAACGTATGGTAGAATGCGGTCATGATGTAGTGATCTTCCTGGATTCTATCACCCGATTGGCACGTGCATACAACACAGTTTCTCCGGCATCCGGCAAGGTATTGTCCGGTGGTGTGGACGCTAATGCACTGCACAAGCCGAAACGTTTCTTTGGTGCTGCACGTAACATTGAAGGCGGCGGTTCACTGACCATTATTGCAACCGCATTGATTGATACCGGTTCTAAGATGGATGAAGTGATCTTCGAAGAATTCAAGGGTACAGGTAACATGGAGCTTCAGTTGGATCGCAACCTGAGCAACAAGCGTATCTTCCCAGCAGTGAACATCGTTGCATCAAGCACTCGTCGCGACGACTTGTTGCTGGACAAGACTACACTGGACCGTATGTGGATTCTGCGTAAGTATCTGGCGGATATGAATCCTATCGAAGCAATGGATTTCGTAAAGAGCCGCTTGGAAAACACCAAGGACAACGAAGAATTCCTGATGAGCATGAACTCGTAAAAAAGCCTTTAGGTTTCTATATAAAAAAGAAAGGTATCCGTCGAAAGACAGATACCTTTTCTTATTTTATCACATTAATACCACCATTACATCTTTGGCTCCATGTGCCCCTATCACCAATGCCTGTTCAATATCAGCCGTCTTTGAAGGGCCGGAGATAAATGTACCGAAACCATATTCACCAGTATCAATCTGTTTGTATGCCTCGTGCATATTATTCACAAGATTATTTTTATCAAGCAAAATAACCAGCTTCTCCGAAATAAAATAAACGGCACGCTGTTTCACATTCTGTTCTATCCATACGGCACCATTCTCTGCAACCCCTATCTTACCATCTATAATTGCCAGATCCGTACCATTCAGTTCTGCCGGATCTTCTATATCATCAGGATCGAATGTCGCACAAGTTATTTCCTTCAGGTTGGAAGCAATACGTTTAGCGTCAGGATATGCTTTCATTATTATTTCATTCAGGTCGTCACCTGCTTTCAGAATGACTGCTTCCCCTCCTACCTGCTGCATAATGGCGCAAAACTGTTCCACTTTGTCCGGATAGGTCATGGCATGATCTTCCAATGGTTTTAAGTCCGGCTTCTCATTTTTTACATGCGTGGCACGCCGGATGCTTTGCAATATATCTTCTCTGCTGCTCATAGTTACTTCACTTTACCTTTTTTCCACATCTCATTAAAGCTCTCTTTGGCAAATTGGGGCATCTCACGTCCTTTACCCCAGCCGTTCATTCCATTATAAATAAGGAAACGGGGCATTCTGTTTGCCAGTGGCGCCCACTTCAATGCCAAATTGAATATGGAGGGACGTTTCATTATAAACTCCATGCCTCCGGACATCAACTTCTTCATCCGGTCTGCTTTGCCCAATTTATCCAAATCCTGCCGCCACAAATAAATCTGTTCCGCCAAATCCACCTTGGCCGGACAAACCAATGAACAGGAATAGCAAAGCGAACAAGCCGATACATTATCATAATAATGCAAGGGCGCTTTCAGCATACCCAGATTGATGCCGATAGGTCCGGGTATAAAATAAGTATAGGAATAACCACCACTTCGACGATACACGGGACAAGTATTCATACAAGCTCCGCAACGGATACAATTCAGGGCCTTGATATGTTTCTGATCGGCAAGTATCTTGCTACGCCCATTATCCACTATAATGATGTGAAACTCCCCACCCTCACGCGGTTTGCTATAATGAGAAGTATAAGTAGTAACAGGCTGGCCGGTAGCGGAACGCGCCAACAACCGGGTAAATACGCCCAATGATTCACGATCCGGTACTATTTTCTCCATGCCGAAAGCGGCAATCTGCAACTTGGGTTGGGAAGTACCCATATCGGCATTCCCTTCGTTGGTGCATACCACAACTTCACCCGTAGATGCTACCGCAAAGTTGGCTCCTGTCATGGCTGCCTCAGCATGAATGAATTTATCACGCAGGTTCTTTCGGGCGGCATGGGTCAGATATGTAGGATCTGAATTACCTTTCTCCGTGCCCATCTCCTTCTCGAATAACTCTCCCACCTGTTCACGTTTCAGATGGATGGCAGGCATCACAATGTGACTGGGCTTCTCGCCCATCAGTTGCAGGATTCGCTCACCCAAATCACTTTCTACAACTTCAATGCCTTTCTTTTCGAGAAACGGGTTCAGTTCACATTCTTCTGCCAGCATGGACTTGCTCTTGATGAAATGCTTCACTCCGTGCTGGTTCAGTATATTATAAATAATGTTGCAATATTCATCGGCATCCTTTGCCCAATACACATAGGCACCATTGGCACGGGCATTGGTTTCAAATTCTACCAACAATTCGTCCAGGTGGCTATTGCTATATAATTTAGTGGCACATGCCATTTCGCGCAACTCCTCCCATTCGGGTACTTCCTTGCTCAGTTTGTCACGCTTTGCTCTTACCAGCCAAAGCGTTTCATCATGCCATGCAGCTTGTTTCTTATTTTCCAGAAACTCCGCAGCTGCTTTTGAATGTTTCGTACTCATAATCCTGCTGCTAAGATTTCAACGATGTGTAATGTTTTGATGGGTAACTTATGGCGGGCTATAATGCCACCTTGATGCATCAGGCAAGAACTGTCTGCCCCTACAATGTATTCTGCACCCGTAGCAATGTGGCGCATCACCTTATCATGCCCCATTTGCACGGATACCGCATCCTCTTCTACGGCAAACATACCGCCAAAGCCGCAACACTCGTCTTTGCGTTCAGGTTCCACGACTTCCACCCCTTCTACCAAGGAAAGCAAATCGCGCAGTTTGCTGAAATAAGGAATATTGAGTTCGCTGGGGGATGATAACTTCATAAGCCGCAGTCCGTGGCAACTGTTTTGCAAACTCACTTTATGAGGGAATTTTGCTTTCAGTGAGGTAGGTTTGATAATATCGTGAATAAACTCACAGATATCATATATTCTGCCTTCGCTGGCACAGCGGTGCCCATCTTCTTTCAATAACCGTCCGTAGTTATCACGTACAAAAACCACACAACTGGCTGATGGACCTACGATGTAATCGTAATCTTTGAACTGTTCGTCAAAACGGCGTGCCAAGTCAACCGCTTCATTCTCAAAACCTGCATTCGCCATCGGTTGCCCACAGCAAGTCTGGTCCAGCGGATAGTCCACGTCTACGCCCAGGCTTCTCAACAGTTTATACGAGGCTACCCCCACCTGCGGATACACCGCATTGATGTAACAGGGAATAAATAAACCTACTTTCATGCTATTAGTTTATATGTGTACTACATAGATAACAAATTTAAATGAAAATAGTTAAACGAACAAGCATTTCCTTATAAAAAAGTACTCCCCGCGAATCACTTCGCAGGGAGTACTTTTAACTAATAACTAACTTTGTGGTTTACGTAATTTCTATATGACTAACTTATAATGCAAAGATAGAGGTTTGATGCGACATGCACAATCACCCGATATAGGTATTCTACCTTTGCCCAATCACCATTTGTAGGTATTATAAGTTCATCTTAATCTCGCTCAGTTCTACCAGTTTATTCACAATCGCATAAATCGTCAGTCCGGCAGGCGAATGTATTTGCAGCTTGCGCGCTATATTGCGTCGATGGGTTATCACTGTATGGATGGAGAGGAACAACTTTTCTGCCGTTTCCTTGTTTGTCATTCCACGCACCACGCAGCAAATAATCTCTTTTTCACGCTGGCTCAATGCTTCCTGCTCTCCGTCAGCATCGTCCTCGCCTATATTCATTAATGCTACCAATTTCTTATTCAGTGTCTCTACATCATCATACAAGGTGATACTGTCATCATATCCTTTCAGCAAATTGGTATCCGTCACCGAGCAAAGCACAGAGATACACTTGGTAGGTGCCTGCGGATAATTCGATTTAAACTCTTCTACATTAAACCACCCTCCGAAAGTGGGATTGATGATTAATATATCCGGTTGATGCCCCTGCATGCAGTTCTGCAATCCTTCCGGCGAGGTTATCTCTACCGGCTGTACTGTGAGATCGGGCACGCGTTTCAGTACAGACACAAGTCCACTACGCACAATGACGGATGTTTCGGCCACTGCTACGTGTATAGGTTCTATTCGTTTCATTTCACCTCCTTTTCTAGCCTAAGTACAGCAGGCACAAACAGGTAATCTTCTACGCGGCAATGAGATGCCAGGTCTTGTTCACAACTGAATATGTCGAATAACACGGCGTTCAGCAAATGATTGTTGCCTTTAGCCGGATAATACTTGATAATGATGTTCTTTAACTCTGTCAATGTAGCATCAATCTGATCGTGCCGACGGGCAAACTTAGAGATACAGAACCCCTTGGTATCACGTCCTTCCATCAGATTCTCCACATAGGTGAACACGTTCATGTCTTCATAATCCATGTGTTTACGCACTTCGCCGGCATACTGGTCGAAGAATTTCAAGATGAGGAAAGCGACTTCATTCTCTGTAGAGCAGTCTATGGCATCTATCAGTTTCCGGCGTATGGTAGGCAGGCAGAAATCCAGGAAATAATGGTGTGCCTGTTTCAGGTAATTCATTAATGAAGGCATTGAGATGTCTTTCACATCATCTTCCATGCGGTCACTCTCTTCAATCATAAAGTTCACCACCGCCAGGAAAGTGCGACAGTCCACCCCATTCTCAAGGCATACCTCCTGTACTGTCTTATCTCCAAAACCCAACGAGAGATCAAAACGGCTCATTACCTGCAACAATGTATAGTTGTCGCAAATGAGGTAGCTCATTTTGTCTGTTGGAGTGTATTTACTTGTTTTATACATAGTTCTGTTTATTGTTTCTCTGTAATTGGAGGGCAAAGTTACGGAAAAATGCAAGGGGGGACAATCACTATAAGTAGGTATTTAATTTATATTAGATATAAATAAGGAAAGGAATCTCACACTGGTGAACGTGTGAAATCCCTTTCCTTTTTTGTCTGTCAATGCTTTTATAGGTTCAAGCGACTATTCCCAAAAGCTCCATCTGCTGAAGCCATAATGCCGCTCGGATGTTTCAAGTTGTGCCCTGGTTGAGATGAAATAGAGATTGTATCCGGCACTTTCCGGACCCGTATTACCTACCGGCGTATTGGTCCAATAATACCCTGCCGTGCCTACGTTCTCTTCATAACCACCACTGGCACGAGTAAGCCTACCCGAAGCCGGAAGGAACATGTATTGACCGGAGGTTCTCACCTCAGTGGTTGCAGCGGGCACAGAGTTTACATAGTCTACTCCTGTTTCCACCCAGTACTTCTTTTTCTTCACCCATAAACCTGTTTTAAATTTCCGGGGGGTGGGAAAGTCCACTCTCCATTCCCATTCCGGACCGTTATTATCCCAAAAGATACCGGAAGCGAGCATCCTGCGGACATCATCGATAGAAGGGCAGTTCTTGCACAAATAGTTGGCAAGGCTTGTCGCCTCATTAAAATAATCTGCGCTTCCCGATGATGGCACAAATCCCCATCTATAGTAAGACTTTGCATCCCACTGAGTGTATGCGCTAGCCCAGTCCCAAATAATCTCATTCTTTGTGACATGAAGATTCAGCGTGTAGCTACTTCCCGCCTCAAACTTCTTTGTAAAATTCGTATCTAATAACCCCAGCATTTCCCTATCATTAATGCGGGAAACCGACAACTTATTTACTGACTCTACCCCTAGTGGAATAAAGTATCTGTACGCCGATGATAAATTTGTGGTTGCCGCAGAGCCTGTGGAAGAATTTTCAAACTGAAGTATTTCATCCGAAAAACCGCTTGTGACTGTTCCCGGAATGATTCTGACGTATGCATCTTTATATGAAGCATTTTCCAGATAGATCCGGAAGGAAGTAAGCGCCGGATAATAGAGAATTACCTTGAGCCTTGCAAACAAATGTTTAAATTTTATCTGACCTAAATTCGTGTCTGTAGGTCTGATTACACCGGTTGTAGCCCATAACACATCATTACCCACCTCTACAAGAACATCCTTGGAATCTATTGTAACAGGGTCTCCCTCTGCCAAATTTGTTTCCGGAATTTTGGATATACTGTTATAGGAATAAAACACAACCCGCACGTCATAATCGGGGACTTCGCATGTTAACTTGCCATTGATATCTACCGTTAATTGTTGTATTCGGTAAACCTTGTTAGTACTATTGTTTATGACGACTGCCAACACTTTGGTGTTATAAGCAACCTGTTCTGCTACACGGGAAGCTTCCGCTTTATCCCGCTCCAAAACAGCGTCAACCCTCATACCATCATTGAAACCCCGATAAACAGTATCAGGCTTTTCGGAAAGGGCACGGGAGTCTGCATTAGATTCTTCATTGAAACCCGCATTGATATTGAAACTCAGGGTACGGGAGCCTGATTTAGGAGTTTCCGTTATATCATCATTGTTGCAGGACACCATAAAAGTGCCTGCAAACAATATACTACTGAATAATACATTAAATAATTTCCGTCTTTTCATCTTAGTTTATATAATGAACTGTTTTAATATGCTCCGGTTATTCCCAGAATGCCCATCGGCTGAAAGCAAAACTACGTTCATAAGATTCAGCCCTAGCTACATATCTATCAAAATACAAATTATATCCTGAAGGGACGGAATAAGGTTCTACCTCACTAGCCCAATAAAATCCGGCAGTACCAATTTCAGAAATAGTATAGTTAGAATGAGAATATAAACGGCCTGCTGCCGGAAGGAACATATAATCGGAAGAATTTCTTATAGCATTAGTTGCGGTCTGTGGAATCGCATTTTTATCTCTCCCTGTTCCCCAAAACTTCTTTTTCAAGACCCATAGCCCCGACCGATATTTGTTTCCATCCGCTCCTGTCCATTCAGGACCACTGGTATCCCAGTAAACACCGGAGGCAAGCATTCGTTGCATATCATCATAAGTAGGACACTCCTTGCACGAATATGCAGCTGCGCCATCGCTCGTGTTATAATTTTCATCACTCGATGCAGATGGTGTAACACCTACTTTATTCTCAATTTTTGCATCCCACTGGTAATACTTTTCCGACCATCCCCATATAATGGGATCTTTTTCCAGATTAATACGGAGGGTATAGCTGCTGCCGGATTCAAACTTCTTCGAGAATGTTGCCTTCTTATCTATTGCATACCAATTAAGCGTACCGAGCAATAAGGTATACTGGTTTTGAGTAGTCGATGGAATAAACATTTGATAATCCGACTCCAATAAAGTTGTTGTCGTTTCACTATCTTTGAAGAAGCTAAGCTCACCATTCGATCCACTAACACTTGAAATTGTACCCGGTATTATTCTAACCTTAGCGCTGGAAGGTTCAACTCCATTAGAGCTCAAATACACCTTAAATACTGTAAGATAGGGATAACTGATAGATACCCTTATCCTTGAGAATAAATGTTTGAATTTTACTACTCCCATATATTCGCTGCTGGGATTGGTTTCTTCAATTTGTGCCCACATCACATCATTTGAGAAATATTCAGTCTTATCCCTGGTTGTGGACGAAACAGGGTCGCCTACTTGCAGGCTGGTTGCCGGCATGGTGGTATTATTGTAAGAATAGAACACAATGCGTACCTTATAATCGGGAACATCGCACTGAATTTTATAGCTGTTATCCACCTCCAACTCGTGCATTTTATAGACCCGCTGTGTTTCCAAATTAATAATAATTGCCAATATCTTTGTTCCGGGTTTAAGGTTACTCACGGAACGGGAACCCATGGTCTTGTCTTTTTCCAGAATAGCCTCGATTTTCATTCCGTCACTGAAACCTTGATAAACAGTATCCTGTTCTTCAATCAGGGCACGGGAGTCTTCATTGGATTCTTCATTAAATTCGTCACTAACACTAAATGTCAACGTACGGGTTTTCCCAGATGGGATATTTTCTTTTTCGTCTTCACCGATACACGATGGCAGAAAAGCACCAACAAGTAACAATGTTCCAAACAGTATGCTAAAAAAGGATTGTCTTTTCATTTTCTTTTCAAGTAAATTAGTTGATACACTTTATTATTCAGAACAAATTAAAATATGATTGTAACATCCTCGGTATCTTCGTTCCATTCATGAGTTACCGTCCCATCAGAAGTTTTCCGAGTGGATCCGGCAGCAATTACCTGTTCCAATATTACTTGCTGTCTCATTATAACCGGAGATTCATAAACCGTCTCTTCTATCTTTTTCTTATCCATGATTCTTTTTCCATTTAATTTTGAATATATTCCTCTATTGATTTATCATATGGCATAACAGAGGATTCCACACGGAGTTATAATCAATCTATGTGAAATCCTCTAGATATTGTTAATCCGCTGTTATTTGTTCAGCCTTATGCTTTGGTTATTCCCAAAAAGCCCATAAGCTACAGCCCTTACTCCGGTTGCTATGTTGAAGACTTACAAGACCTTGGCTAAAATACAAATGATATGCTTCGGAATCACCATATTTACTCCTAGTCCAATAATATCCTCTTTCTCCTAAATAATTAAATCCTTGACTATAACTAGCGTCCAGCATACCTGATGCCGGAAGGAACATATATTCACCGGAAGTCTTCACTGAATTTGGCGTAGGGGATATGGGGACTGTGGAACTACCCATTGTAGTCCAATATTTCTTTTTCTTCACCCATATTCCTGTTTTGTATACTGTAGAACCAATGGAAGGTTTCCATTCCGGACCATTATCATCCCAGTAAATATTACCGGCACCAATCATATATAGAACTTCATCGGCAGTAGGGCAATACTTACACAGATTTTCAGCAACACTCCCTTTATTATAATATGAGCCTTCTCCTTCCACCGGGGGGACTCCAGGAGTATAATAAACTGAAGCATCCCACTGAGTATACTTATTTGTCCAGCGCCATATAATATCACTTTTAGTCACCGTAAAATGAATGGCATAACTCTTACCCGCTTCAAACTTCTTATAAATATCCATAGTATGTTCAAAGACCGGATTTCCATTGATATTAGCGATAGTCAGCGAGCACTTTTCTTCTTCACCAGATGGAACCATGAGATAAAAAGGTGAAGATATTGCAGTTGTCGGACCAACAGTCGATGTTCCCTCAAATACAATGATTCCGCCCAATGACTTAGGGATCATCATTCCCGGAATAATTCTGACGCTAGAATACTGGCGTATACTGGAACCTTGCAAAGACACTTTATAGTATTGAAGGCTGTACTCGGGATAATAATAGAGAATCAACATTATCCTAGTATGCAAATGCTTAAATGTAACTCCCCCCAGATTATTAGAACTAGGTTTAATAACGTTGGTTTTAGCCCACATCACATCCTCTTTGTATGTTTCGTTATTATCCTTAGTATCTATTGTAGCAGGATCCCCCGGTGTCAGGGTGGTTGTAGGCATTTTAGTCGTACTATTATAGGAATAGAATACAATTCGCACATCATAGTCGGGTACTTCACACTCTAATGCTCCATCTTTTACTTCCAGTTGCTGTATCCTATATACTTTATTTGTGTTATTATTGATAACAATAGCCAATACTTTTACGCCATTATTAATCGGATAGAGAAAACGGGAGTTCGCTGACTTATCCTGCTCTACCACTACTTCAGCTTCCATACCATCATCAAATCTTTGACGGATAGTATCAGGCTTTTCAGCAAGGGCACGAGCTTCCTCATCCACTTCATCCTGATAACCTTCTGTAAGATCAAATTTCACAATACGGGTTCCGCCGGATGTAGAGTTTTCTTCTGAATCATCATTACTGCAGGATACCAGAAAAACACCTGCAAGTAACAATCCTCCGAATAATATATTAAAAAAATTTCGTTTCTTCATCTTATTCCATCATTAATAAGTTTATTCAAAAAAAAGATTACATAGTATAAGTATAATTTTCATCATTTGCTATATCATCATCCCATTCATGATATATCGTACCCGTAGTCTTTTTCTTTGTGGAAACAGCAATAACCTGCTCTAATATCACCTGCTGCATCTTTACAACAGGCGATTCATAAATTTCTTTTTCCATTTTTGGGGTATTTGCGATTATTCACTACGCGTTATCACCGCACGGCTCAAGCGTGGATCATCATAAAACATATTATCCACTCCACCTTTGTGGTCTATTCGAAGCTGAGAAGAAGAAATGCCGTATTCATTCACCAAACAGTCATACACTGCCTGTGCACGCTCCCGGCTCAGACGAGTGTTGACAGCATCGGTTCCTGTTCCCGCATCGGCATAACCGGTAATGGTATAAACAGCATTCGGGTCTGTAGTTTTGATTACTTTGGCAAGGAAACCAAGATTTACACGGCTTTCACGACTTAATTGGCTCTTACCGATACTGAATGTTACCAGATTGGGAGCAGCCACTTCCATTTTGCGAACAATAGTCTCAACCTCAGATTTGTTTCCTTCGGCAATAGCCTGCTGAAGACGGGCATTCTCTGCACTCATTGCATTTACCTTTTCCCGCAATTCATTCAGAGAGGCATTGTCATACATCACTACTGTATGACTGCGGTTCCAGTTACGCTTGGGGAATTTGTAGGTCACACCCACGGTAGCTGCAAAAAGGCCTTCTTCCTTGCGTCCACCCAATTCACCATCGAAACGGTCGTTCACCAACGTACCGCGAATATCCAGATTAATATCCAGAGCCGAAGAAAGACGGAAAGAGTTTAATATACCTACATTAGCACTTACCTCATTGGCGCTGGGGCTTTCCCACGCCCTCATCCATCCCAGCCCTATATACGGACTGCAATTCCAAAAGCGGGTTTCACTGTAACCACAAAATAAATTGGAAAGATTAAACAACACATCACCATGAAGGTTGAAGAAGTCGATCTCCTGTTCTTTCAGCCAATACCCTTCCCATGGTTTGCCACTGATGGGCTTGCCGTTAGAGTGAACACCACTCTGAGTAGCACCTTTAACAGAAAGACCGCTATACATCATGCGAACACCGATACCCGGTGTAAACCATTTACCAACGGCTATATCTAAAGCAGGAGAAAGACGGTCACCAAAAGACATTTGCCTATTGTGATCGCCAAAATACATTTGGGCGCCTCCGCCCACGCTTATAAACCAGTTATCCCAGAACCGGTTTGTCTCTACTTTGTGCTTGTCGCTACTACTTTCATTGTTTCCAATGCCCGTAGACTGTGCACGCGCACTACCGGCAACCAATATAAATAAGGCTGCACACAGAAATGTTTTCTTCATTTTTTCTTTTCTATTTTAGATTCAAATTATGTTCTCTACTCTACGAAATGGTAGCAAGTAGCGAACCAGCTTATATAGTTTTTCTTTTCTTTAAATCGTGCAATTATTGCATATTTCCTTTCTATGGATTTTGAAAAATAAGTATCCCTTATCTTCACAGACTAAGATCCTTTTTATTCATAAAAGTTTTTTTTATCATACTGTCCGGTTAAAGGACAGTTAATACTAAATAGGCTCCATATCTTCACAGACACGTTATTTAAAATAAACTGAATTAGAAATATCCCTCTCTTATCTGCATAAACAGAAATGCCACCGGAAAACGGGCTCTGAGAGAGAATATATCCATGGGTAAAGAGAGAATATTAAACACACGGTACTATAATACAGCTGTTTTTTTGAAGAAAACGAAAAGAGGAATTAAATTCTGTGGTGGTGATGATATTTTAATATGGAATCAGGAAAATACATGGTCTTAATTATTCAGTAGAATATAGCCGTTGAGATACGTTGCAAAATAAATCCAAACGATATAGGGTATAAATAATAATGAGCTGACTTTCTTTACAGAATAGCTCCTGATGGCATACAATGACACACAGATATCAAGAATAAGAATATCAATGAACCCTAATAAGGGGTTTCGCCAATAGAAGAAGAGGATGCTCCACGCAAAATTAAAAATTAGTTGGATGCTGAACAGCTTGATGAGTTCTTGCTTCTTTATTGAGTCCGAGAGAAAAATGATTCCGATGGATATTCCCATGCAAAGATAAATTATGCTCCACGCTATTGGAAACACAATGTTGGGAGGCGTTAATTCCGGCTTGTTGAGATATGGATACCATGATTTAATGGCATCCGCCTGAAAATAACTTGCGGTCAATCCGACAAAGAAACATATCAATACCGGAATAATTATTGCTACGGCTTTTCTCATGTTTTTATTTGGATTATATCATTTAACTTCATTGTTATAACAAGGGGAAAGCTATTCTTGTTTAAGATTCCACTTTTTATTTATTCCTTGTATCGCCAAAGACATAGTGATAGCGCATACTGCTATAAAAACGGTACTCCCTAACCGTTCTCTAACGGAGGGAGTACCTTACAACACAAAAACTAAACTAGACTTAACTAAACTATTCTATTAAGAAGTTTCACAACTTCCTTGTCTATGCTGCAAATATAAAAAGATTATTTCTTTTAAGCAAAAAGTTATCGACTAAATATCTATTTTTGTCGTCCAAATGCTACAATCTTTAAACTGAATGGTCATTAAGATATGTTTGTAACTCCTGCTTGTAACTATCCGAAACAGGAATGTACTCCTTGCCAAACACAATCCGTCCCCGGTCTATCACTTTGATTTTGCTCTTTTGCACTATAAATGAGCGATGTACGCGAATAAATCTGCTGGACGGCAGCTTCTCTTCCATCGCTTTCATACTGATTAAGGACAGGATCGCTTTCTGCTCATCCTCCACATGTATCTTGATGTAATCTTTCAATCCTTCTATATAGAGTATGCGGTCCAGAGCTATCTGTATCAGCTTATAATCACTCTTTACATAAATGCAATCATCCGCCTCGCTGTCCTCCATGCCGTTATCCGCTTTTTGTTTCAGTTCATACCATTGCACGGCTTTGTTTACCGATTGCAGAAAGTCGGCATAACTGATAGGTTTCAGCAGATAATCCAAAGCATTCACCTTATAACTGTCCAAGGCATACTGGCCAAAAGCGGTGGTGAAAATAATGCGCGTTTCGGGACTCACCATACGCGAAAATTCCAGACCGTTCAACTCCGGCATCTGTATATCCAGAAACAGCACATGCACTTCCTCGTGCAAGAGGATTTCGGACATAGCCTGCACGGCACTGGAGTATTTACCTACCAGGCGCAGAAAAGAAGTTTTCTCTACATAGCTCTGCAATAGTTCCAAAGCCAGCGGTTCATCATCAACAATAGCACAATTCAGTATCATAAGCCTTTGGTTTGTATGGTTAATATAGAAGAATATACTTGCCCGTTTTCACTGGTTCCCTTTATCCATTCATAGTGTCCGGGGTAAATCAGTTCCAAACGTTTGCTCACTTGTTCCAGTCCCACACCACTGCCACTTTTGTCCTGCCCGCTTTTGGGATGGTTGCTATTCAGGATTTCACATTTCACGGTTCCATCTGCATGGCCGGTGATGGAGATGCTGATAAAGCTGTTTGCCGTAGGACTGATGCCGTGCTTAAATGCATTTTCTATCAGTGAGATAAATAGGAGCGGAGCAATCTGCAAAGCGCCGCCCGCATCTGCCTCCAGGTTTACGCTGACTTCCACTTGTTGGGAAAGGCGGATACGCATCAAGGATACATAGTTGCGTATAAAGTCCAACTCTTTCTCGAGAGGGACAAACGTTTCCTGATTATCATAGAGCACATGGCGCAAGAGTTTGCTCAGTTCCTGAACAGCTTCTTGTGCCCGGTCGCTGTTGAAAGCAATCAAGGCATAGATATTATTCAGCGTATTGAGCAGGAAATGCGGATTTAGCTGATTCTTTAGATTCTTCAGTTCCGCTTCCGTTTTTTGTTTCTCTGATTCTATCAAGAGTTCTTCTGCCTGGCGCCAACGCAGACTGGTGCGGATAGCGGCTCCCAGTCCGGCAACGAATATCATCATCCCGATGTCTCGCACAACGAATATCCAACGGGGAGGAACCCGTCTTACAAATTCGGGAGGAGGAGGCGCACTCATGCTTTCTAAAAAGACCTGAAGAAGCACCCCCATGCAAAATATCAACACTACATTGCTCAGGATGTATTTCCGTATTTCGTCTGTAAACAGGAAACGAGGAACCAGCCACAGGTAATTTATATAAAAGATAAAGAAGTAACACAAGGGCACACAACTATGCCGCAGGAATTGCGGCAGGCTGAAACCGCTTCCCCTGTCCATAAATACAAGCGGGAAACCGAATATAAGTAACCAACTGACAATGTGAATGGTCAGTTCCAATGGACGTCGGTGTGAGATTAATTGTTTCATACAGGCAAATATAAGAAAAGTTACTCATAACGCAATGCATCTATCGGATCAAGATCGGCAGCTTTCTTTGCCGGATACCAGCCGAAGAAAACTCCGGTCACAGTACAAACGGCAAAGGACAGCAACACACTCCAAGGCTGGATAAATACAGGCCAATGGGCAATGGACTTTATCAGGAAGCTGGCGCCGCATCCAATGATTACTCCGATTAATCCACCGGTGATACTAATCATAATCGCCTCTATCAGGAACTGGCTCAAAATATCCATGCCACGCGCGCCGACTGACATACGCAAGCCAATCTCGCGGGTACGCTCAGTGACGGATACATACATGATGTTCATGATGCCGATACCTCCTACCACCAACGAAATGCCGGCAATACAAGCAAGCAAAGTGGTCATCAGGTCGGTAGTGGTATTGAGCATACTGCTCAACTCCTGCTGGGTACGGATGGTAAAGTCATCCGCATCCGTATCTTTCAGTTTATGTTCACGGCGCAGGATGGTGGTTATTTCATCCACGGCATCCTCGGTCATATCTTCGGTCAGGGCGGAAGCGAAGATGCCACTCAGGTAAGTTTGTGCCAGCAGGCGCTTCATGACGGTGCTATAGGGAGCCAGCACTACATCGTCCTGATCCATACCCATGGAGTTATAGCCTTTTGATTTCAGTACGCCAATGACGCGGAAAGGAATCTGGTTGCAACGGATTACCTTGCCCACAGGATCGGAGCCGTCGGGGAAAAGGTTGTCTACGATGGTTTTACCGATGATGCAGACTTTGGCTGCTGTACGGATGTCGTTTTCGGTAAACATTTCTCCCTGCTCCACGCTGAGTTGGCGGATAGTGAGGTAGTCGATGCTCACTCCGCTGACGGAAGACGGGTAGTTATTGGAGCCTGCAACGAGTTGTCCGGAGGAAGATACGTTGGGGCTGATGCCGGAGAGGTAACTGCATTCCTCCCGCAGTTTTTCATAGTTCTCCAGTTTCAGCGTTTGCATGGCTGAGGGATCTTGACGGACACCTCCACGCATTTCGGCGCCGGGATGTATCATGATCATATTCGAGCCCATTTCCGAGATTTGTTGCTGGATGCTTTTCTTCGAGCCTTGACCGATGGCAAGCATGGCGATGACCGAGGCTACACCGATAATGATGCCCAGCATGGTGAGGAAAGCACGCAACTTGTTGTTGGCAAGGGCGCGGAGGGCGATTTTAAATAGGTTTGTTCCGTTCATAATGGTTCTTATTTATTTCGCGGGCGGATTCAATCCGCCCCCACGAGTGGGTTATTTTCGTTTCAGTCTTCATCATTCTTGGGTAAGGCAACCAGTGCTTCGGATGCCGAGAGGATATGGGGGTTGACGGTATCCTCTACCACATGCCCGTCGCGCAAGCGGATATTCCGGCTGCTATATTGCGCAATTTCGGGGTTGTGGGTGACAAAGATAATGGTACGTCCTTCGGCATGCAGCTTTTGGAAGAGTACCAATATTTCGAAAGAGGTACGTGTATCCAGGTTACCGGTGGCCTCATCGGCAAGGATTACGGCAGGATTGTTTACCAATGCACGGGCTATCGCCACACGTTGCATCTGGCCGCCGGACATTTGGTTGGATTTGTGTTCCAATCGGTCACCCAGTCCTACGGCTATCAGGGATTCAATGGCTCGCTTCCGCCTTTCGGCGGCGGAAACGGAAGAATTGTACATCAAGGGGAGTTCCACATTTTCTACGGCTGTTGTCTTGGGCAACAGGTTGTAGTTTTGGAAGACGAAGCCGATTTTGCGGTTGCGAAGTACGGCACGTTGGGGCTTGCTCATGGTGCGTACTGATACGCCATCCAGCAGGTATTCTCCGCTGGTCGGGGTGTCCAGGCAGCCCAAGGTGTTCAGTAACGTGGATTTACCTGAGCCGGAGGTGCCCATGATGGTAACGAATTCTCCCTCGTGGATGGTAAACGAGATGCCGCGCAGGGCGTGGACGGTTTCGTCTCCCACTTGGAAGTTTCGTTTTATGTTTTGTAGTTCGATAATCTTTTTCATATCTGTTGTTGGGTTATAGTAAATGATGTTTTCCCATAGGGGCGGACCCGTGTGTCCGCCCGAAAGCATACAGCGAACTGTTTTCGGGCAGACACACGGGTCTGCCCCTACGGGAATCGAAAAGACCAATGAAGGAAATGGTAAACGCCAAAGAGAAAGGATTATCTACTCTTCTTCTTATTACTTCCCGGAGGCCCCGGCATGAAAGGACTTCTCTCACCTTCTTCGGTAGAAGCCTCCCCTACCTCCGGAGTGCCACCTTTTACCACTGTTTCTGTTACCACAGGCGTATTCTCATTCACTCCACTCAGAATTTCGGTCTTACTGCCATCAGTGATACCTATCTTTACAGGATGTGCCGTGAAAGTATTATTTTCTAATGTCCATACTTTGTGGCTGCCTTGGCAATCATTTACTTTACGTCCGCCTATAATGTCTTTGTTCGGAGTAAAACGAAGGGCTTTATTGGGGACAGTCAGCACATTGCTTTTGGTCAGCGTATAGATGGTAGCATTGGCTGTGAGGCGCGGTTTCAACTTTAAGTCGGGGTTATCGGCAGTGATTACCACTTCGTAAGTCACCACCGTAGTGCTGCTTGTGGTAGAAGAACTGCTACTGCTATTGGTACTTCCCAAGCGGATTTGTTTCACTGTTCCTTCGAATACATCATCGGGATAAGCATCTACTGTAAAGGTAACACGTGCACCCTCTCCCACTCCGGCAATATCGGCTTCGTCCACATCGGCTACTACCTGCATCTTAGTCAGGTCGGCGGCGATGGTGAACAGGGTCGGGGTTTCAAAACCGGAGGCTACGGTCTGTCCTTCTTCTACGTCACGACTGGTTACCACTCCATCTATAGGAGAAGTAATGGTAGCGTAGGAAAGATTACGTTCCGCTTTTGCCAATGCTGCCTTGCTGGCGTCATACGAGCTTTGGGCACGTTGGTAATTGTAGACGGTTTCTTCGTAGTCGGTATCGCTTATCAGTTGCTTTTCGTGCAGTTTCTGGTTGCGCTCGTATAGTTTCTTTTGATAGTCATACTCGGCTTTGCTGCCGTCATAGGTGGCCTTTGCCGATTGAAACTCACTTTGCAGGGTCACTTTATCCATCTCGGCTATCAGTTCGCCTTTCTTTACGATGGAGTTATAGTCCACGTAAATTTTGTCTATGATGCCCGATACCTGTGTACCTACTTCTACTTCCGTTACCGGTTCTATGGTTCCGGTTGCGGTGATGGAGTTACTGATGTCGCCTTTCTGAACATTTACGGTGGCGAAGTCTACTGTGCTCTTTGCTTTCGATCCGCCGAATATCCACAAGCTGCCTGCTACAACTACTACGGCTACCGTAGTGAAGAGGATTATTTTTTTCTTTTCCATAATATATATGTATATACGTTTATTGTCTTCATTTGATAATGCTTCCGCCCATGCCGGGAATTACAACTTTATCTCCTGCCCTGCATAGAAATTCAATAAGGTACGATCCAGTATCGCCATATATTTGGCTTGGATACGTTGTTGCTGTGCACTGAGCAGATTATTCTTCTCAGTAAGCAATTCTACGGTATTCTTCATTCCCAGATTGAACTGCTCGCTCACCATTTCATAGCTTGCCCGGCTACTTTTCAGTTTACTTTCGGCAGCAGCATACTGTTGTTGCGCATTGGTGGCATCCAGCCAAAGGCTTTCTATATTCTTATATAATTCCTTCTGCTTGTTTATCAAGTCCAACTGACTGCTATCATATTGCAGGCGTGCCTTTTGCACGGCACTCTTGTTCTGGCGGTTATCAAAGATAGGAATGCTTACATTCAGCCCTATCATGTTATTCCAGCCGTATTTCATTTGCTTGCCCCAACTGTTATCGCTCGAACTGTTCGTCATACTGGCGGAAGATGCACTCAGGCTGATAGTGGGAAGATACCCCGCTTTTGCCACCGCAATATCCAGTTTAGAGTTTTCAATGCTCAGTTTGCCGCTTTGTATCTCCGGGCGCGATGCCAATGCCTGATGATAAATATCCGCCTGTGCCGGCAAAGGTTGCAACACATGCTCATCCTCCAATGCAGGAAGCATCAAGTCCATTTCCTCCGTCCCGTCCAGTTCCAGAAGTTGCTTCAACTGCAATTTATAATCGCGCAGGGAACTCCGGGCAGTCACCAACTGGTATTTGTCACTGCTCACTTGCGATTCCAACTGTGCCAAGTCCGCCTTCGAAATGCTTCCTTCCTTAAAAAGCTCCTTGCCCCGTTCGTAGGTGGCCTCGCTCACTTGCAATGTATTCTCATTGATCTTTACCGACTCATCCGCATAGAGTATCTGAATGAATATCTGCGCAATCTGCTCTTGCAGGGAATTTTCCGTTTCCGCCACGGCAAGTCCGGCTATCTGCTGACTGGTTTTCTTTTGTTTAATGTTATTCAGACGTTTATTGCCGTTCCACACCGTCCACTGGGCATTCAGACCATAGCTTCCGTTATAGGTCGTTTTACTGTCACTGCTGATAATCTCCGTGCCACTCACCATATTACTGGTTTCCTGGTAAGGACGGTTCGTCACATTCTGCCCCGTACTGAAAGACAGGCTTGGGAAGAGGGCGGCTTGGGCGGTCTTTACGTCTACCGAACTTTCCTCCAATGAAATTTTGTTCTGCTGCAATTGGATATTCTTCTCCAATGCATAGTCTATGCAATCGTCCAACGTCCACTTTTTGGCTTCCTGGGCGGAGACCGAAGTGGCGATTGCCAAAGCCATTGCGAAATATAATACTCGTTGTCTCATCCTTTTTAGTGTTTAATTTGTTAATACAAAAATAGGGAGCTATGAATCTTTTAGCAATAAATATAGATTTGTGGAATAATTCTATGGACAAAAACTTGCTTTTTACCGATAAAGTGTTTTTCTTTGTAATTGTTACAACTTTAAGATAAATTTTATGAAAGCATCATTGTTAACCCGAATCTGGATCTTCTATCGAGACGGTTTCCGCGAGATGACCACAGGGCGCACGCTCTGGGCCCTCATCCTTATCAAGCTGTTCATCATGTTCTTCATATTGAAACTCTTTTTCTTCCCCTCATTCCTGGGAGGGAAAAGCACAGAGGAGAAACAACAATATGTGGGTGAAGAATTAATAGACCGAGCAAATCCATAAACATTTAAATAAATCTGAAAGTTATGTTTGAAAACATTGACACCTCTTTAATTGACTGGTCGAGAGCGCAATTCGCCCTCACTGCCATGTATCACTGGTTATTTGTTCCCCTTACGCTGGGATTGGCTGTGATTATGGGAATCATGGAAACCATGTATGTAGTGACAGGAAAAGAATTCTGGAAAAACACAGCCAAGTTCTGGATGAAACTATTTGGTATTAACTTTGCCGTGGGAGTTGCCACCGGCTTGATTCTGGAGTTTGAGTTCGGAACCAACTGGAGCAACTACTCTTGGTTTGTAGGCGATATTTTCGGTGCTCCGCTGGCTATCGAAGGTATTCTGGCTTTCTTTATGGAGGCTACGTTCATCGCAGTCATGTTCTTTGGTTGGAACAAGGTGAGCAAGCGTTTTCATCTCACCTCCACCTGGCTCACAGGACTCGGCGCCACGATTTCCGCCTGGTGGATTCTGGTGGCTAATGCGTGGATGCAATACCCCGTGGGGATGGCGTTCAATCCGGAAACTGTGAGAAATGAGATGGTGGACTTTGCGGCTGTCGCCCTCTCCCCCATGGCTGTTGCCAAGTTCTTCCATACCGTATTGAGCAGTTGGATACTGGGAGCCGTCTTTGTGGTAGGTGTCAGTTGTTGGTATCTGCTTCGCAACCGTCAGAAAGAGTTTGCCATGCGCAGCATCAAGATAGCTGCCGCCGTGGGACTGTTTGCCTCGCTGGTTACTGCATGGACGGGAGATATTTCCGGCGTTCAGGTAGCCAAGGTGCAACCCATGAAACTGGCGGCTGCCGAAGGGCTTCGGGATGGTGGAAACGGAGTGGGCTTTACGATTGTGGGCGACTTAAAGATTCCCAAGATGCTTTCCATTCTGGCTACTCACGATATAGACGGCTACGTGCCGGGCATCAATAATCTGCTGGAAGGCGGGTATCAGATGCCGGACGGCACTACAGCCCTGTCTGCCGAAGAAAAGATACAGCGCGGACAGATAGCAATTACCGCCCTCGATTCTTTCCGCAAAGCCCAAAAGGCGGGAGACAAGGAAGCGGCCGCCGTGGCACGCAAGACGCTGGACGAGAATGTGAAATACTTTGGCTACGGATACATTAAAGATCCTACGCATCTCATTCCCAATGTAGGACTTACGTTCTGGTCATTCCGCATCATGGTGGGACTGGGCGGTTACTTCATCCTGTTCTTTATCCTGGTGCTGGTGGTTACGCAGAAAGACAAACTCAGCAAGATGAAATGGCTTCAATGGGTGGCATTGTGGAGCATTCCGTTGGCATACATCTGCAGCCAGGCAGGTTGGGTGGTAGCCGAGGTAGGTCGCCAACCTTGGGCCATTCAGGATATGTTGCCGGTTGGGGCGGCTATCTCCAAGTTGCAGACGGGATCTGTGCAGCTCACTTTCTTTATCTTCCTGATATTGTTTACAGTGCTGCTTGTTGCAGAAATCGGCATTTTGCTGAAGGCTATCAAGAAAGGGCCGGAAGGAGTTGATAAATAAGTATGAATTCTTAATAAAACACTTATGGATTATATATTTCTACAGAATTATTGGTGGTTCCTGGTATCATTGCTGGGCGCCTTATTGGTATTCCTGCTCTTTGTACAGGGTGGTAATTCCTTATTGTTCACCCTTGGTCGCAATGACGAAGAGCGCACCTTGCTGGTCAACTCCACCGGTCGCAAATGGGAGTTCACATTTACCACGCTGGTTACTTTCGGTGGTGCTTTCTTTGCCTCTTTTCCTTTATTCTATAGCACCAGTTTCGGTGGAGCCTATTGGTTGTGGATGATTATCCTGTTCAGTTTTGTGTTGCAGGCCGTATCTTATGAGTTCCAGTCCAAGCTGGGCAACCTGTTGGGCAAACGCACGTATCAGTGGTTTCTGGTGATAAACGGTGTGGTAGGCCCGTTGCTGCTGGGCGGAGCTGTGGCTACCTTCTTTACCGGTTCCAATTTCTTGGTAAACAAAGGGAATATGGGCAATGAGCTGATGCCCGTCATCAGCACTTGGGCAAACGGATGGCATGGACTGGATGCGTTGACTAATCCGTGGAATCTTGTTTTAGGCTTGGCGGTATTCTTCCTGGCGCGCATCCTGGGTAATCTTTATTTCATTAATAATATCCGGGACAGCGAGTTGATTCCCCGCTGCCGCCGTCAGCTTATCACAGATACGGTTCCTTTCCTTATATTATTCCTGGCATTCGTCATTCGCACCTTGCTGGCAGATGGATTTGCTGTGAATCCCGAGACTCAGGAGATTTACATGGAGCCTTATAAGTATTTCATCAATTTCATGGATATGCCCGTCCTGCTTATTATCTTCCTGGTGGGTGTGGTTGGCGTGCTTTACGGCATCGGCAAGGCCATACTCAGCAAGACGGCTACCAATGGCATTTGGTTTGCAGGTATCGGTGTGGTATTGACGGTGTTGGCACTGTTGCTTTGTGCAGGATATAATCATACAGCCTACTACCCTTCTACGGCCGATTTGCAAAGTTCGCTGACGCTGGCAAACAGTTGTTCCAGTGAGTTCACTTTGCGCACTATGGCGTATGTTTCTATCTTGGTTCCTTTCGTGCTGGCATACATTATTTATGCTTGGCGTGCTATAGACCGCAAGCCTATCACGGCGAAAGAACTTGACGAGGACGGTCACGCTTATTAAAGAGTCTTAATAGAAAACAGATAAGGCATCCTGATTTGCAAATTGCTGTAAACAGGATGCCTTTCTATGTTAAAGAACATTGTTTTAATGTATAAAAAGAGGGTGATCTCTTGCAGGTTTCAAGAAAAGCCGTACCTTTGCATTGTGTTTTTCATAGTATTAGATTTAAGGTTAACAAAGGTTGGAGTACAGCGGTGCTCCTTTTTTTTGCCCATACTTTTCTAAAACTTTCTACAACAGAGTTTTTAGTTTCTACCGCCACTACTACCACGATTTACCATAAAGTACCGATGTATAAAGGGTTTGAGCGTGTGGTGGTAGTAGAATTTAGAAGATAGAAAAAAGGGCTTCTACCACCACTTTGGTGTTATTTATTATATTGATATTAAAATATTCCCGGTTACTTTTACCCTATACATTAGGTGGGACAAGGCTAAAGATAAGGAGTTTCAATCAGTTTCAAATAGTCGGAACTACAGTTTCACCCTGTTGGAACTAGAGTTTCATCCTGTCGCAACTTTAGTTTCAACCCGTTGGAACTAAAGTTCCAACGGGTTGAAACTCGTTGAAACTCCTTATCTTTCGGTTTGCTCGTCCTAATCTGTGGGGCAAAACGACTGGACGGATGTACTTTATGAAGGATAATGAACTTAACTTCATCAGCCAAATAAGTTAACTTCATTGGACAAGTAAGTTAACTTACTTTGTTGTTTAAGTCAACTTACCCATTTTAATGTAGCACTGACCTCACCGCACCTATATGCCACTTATGATAATACCCGGCAGGTAACGATTTAGCAACCAACACTTTATAGTCAGACCCGTCGCGGAAAACTATATGCTTGTGATAACATTCATCAGCCTCATCACTAGTGACAGAAGCCATCACCACATAATCCGGACGATCCGGGACACGGAACAAGGTAAGCTCGCACCGTGAAAATAGAGTTTCCAAACGGCAGGCGGACTGCTCAAAAGCCACCCAATATGTACCTATACTATAAAGATGAAGAAACTTATCATTATTTTTTTCTCTGCTGAGTATTTCGGCATGATGATTCTGTATCAGATTCTTTAAACGAATGCCGGGAGGTAATGTCGTTTCAATCATTATTTTTGAGGTTCTTTGATTATTTCTATCAAATCCGGTGAAATAGTTGCCATAGCCATGGCGATAAGCCCCTGAATACAGATAACCACACGACGATCTCGCGCCCCTTTCACCTTAATGAATATCCCTTCACGTCCTACGAATTTGCCCCCGATGATACGGACAGGTGTACCCTTTGCCAGATTAATTTCTTCGGGTTTGAAAAAGAGCAAATGCTCATCATAAGTACCTGCCACCGCAATAAAGTCCTTCATCTGCTCGTCGGGCACAATGATTTTTTGTCCGCTTCGGGAATCGGTTATATATTGAAGATAGGAAATTCCACTTTTGACCTCTTGCAGCTCAGAACAAGTGGAATGGACGAATATCAAATTATGGATAACCGGAACCAGTTGGTGTTTTTTATGTCTTCCTACCATACGGATTTCATAACGCATGGGGATAAAACTACCAATTCCTTTTTCATCCAATTTATTCTTAACTTCAAGTTCTCTGCTATAGGTGGCTCGCATGGCAAACCATTGTGTTTTTTCGTTAATAGACATACCTTTGGGGCTTTGAAATACATATATATCACTGTATTTCAATTAATTAAGCTACCTTTATAGATAAATACAAAGAGGATATCCCCTTTTGTAAAGGTTGACCAAATAGCTATATCAGAATAGGAGATATGGAATCTGCACTAATAATTGATGCAGCATATCGGGTCAACTTGACCTTCCGCAGATTCCCGAACCGGATGGTTCTTATGTTTGAAATTGTAATGCGATACCTATATATAGAAAAAAGCGCGGGAATCTGTACATGTCACTCGTCCCGCGTGTAGAGGCCTTCACATTGCCCACTCTGTCAGAACAAGCAACGCAGAAGCCCACGCCAATATGTATAATAACTTAATATACTTTTTGTTCAAAAGCACATTAAAGATATAAACATACCACGTAGACACCTACTGTTGCTTTGTTTTTGACAGAGTTTAAAGTTGTGAAGTTTCTACACGCCAAGAACAAAACGTCAAGTAAACGTCTTTTCTATATATATGTACTTCCATCTCCTCATCACTTCCTTACGGAAGCATCGGCATGGAAAATGTGACAAAGGTACGATATTATTGCTAATACCGAAAAGATAAACTATATTTTTTCGGCTTTTGAAGAAAAACAAGTTAATGTATATGATGGAAAGAATGGATAATCCTTAAAATTGGAACGGGAAATGAATATCCTTGCCGTCCGCCACTACAGTGGATGTTTACCTTAAACAATTCATTCAGAACCACCCCGTAAAGGAGATATGCACTATATAGTATAAAAAACTTCCGAGAATTACCTGTTTTTTCGTTTAATTCCAAGCGGTAGAGGATATACAAGCTATTTGTTTTCGGAAAGGAGGATGTATTGCATGATGATAATCTTATATCACGGTTCGAATGTTGAAATAGAGCAGATAGACTTGACGCTATCAAAGCAAGGGAAAGACTTTGGATGTGGATTTTACTTGAATGCTAATATGCAACAGGCTTCAGATATGGCTGTACGTACCTTCAGGCGAATGATGAGTGGTAGTCCCATTGTTAATGCATATACCTTTGACGACTCCATCTTAAGGGAAGCAAGTGACTTAAAACCTGCATTAATATAGAAAATACAAACTTTCTTTTGAGGTTAACTAATTTATGATTTAGATAATTTCATTTCGGTTGCCAAGGTTTATGAAGTATTTGTCCTATATAAATAATAGCAACCGTTAATGTCCTGATTTGAGTTGATTTACCAATTATTATTAGAATTACAGCTATTAGTATCATCATAATGCCAACAGCCAACCGTAGAGTGAATATTTCATTGAATATAGTAATACCGATAACCACAGCAGTGAGTGGTTCCAATGCACCCATGATGGCAGTAGGTGTTGAACCTATTTGGCGTATTGCAATTACCATAAATACTAAGGATATAACAGTAGGAACCAATGCAAGCATTATAGCAAACATCCACATAGAAAAGGTTGTAAGCAACTGTAAATGGTTGTTGCTGTCAAGAAATGATTGAACCATGATAGTTAATGTGCAAAATAGCAGAACATAAAACGTTAACTTTATAGATGACATTCTTAAAGAGGATTTATTTACAGCAACGATATAAAGTGCATAAGAAAGGGAGGATAGCATAACAAGCAATACTCCCGTTGCATTTAATACGTTACCATTATTCCCCTTGTATAACAGTCCTATGCCCCCAATAGCCAAAAGAATAGATAAAGCCGTAATTAAAGAGACTTTTTCTTTAAAGAAAATAGCCATGATGACAGTTACAATGACAGGATATACGAACAGAATTGTAGACGCTATTCCTGCATCCATGTAGTGGAAACTTAGAAACAGGGTCAGCGAAGATGCCGCAAACAAAATTCCTAACCCTGCCAAAATCCCTAATTCTTTTCGTGTAACCCTGAACGATTTATTTTGTATAAACATTAACCCACCGAGAAAAAAAGCCGCAAGTAAGAAGCGGTAAAATAATACAGAGTTAGCGTTTATTCCAGCTTCATAAAGAGATAATGCCCCAAGTGGATTTGTCCCATAGCTGATTGCTGCAATAATCCCATAAATTGAACCTTTGAATTTTGCATCCATTTTATTATGTAATTTATCTATAAAATTAAAGCCAGCGCAGGGATTAATATACCTGCTAATAATTCAACTCCCCCTATTCCGAACAAACCTCGTTTACCTTTATTCATTAGAATACCGCTTATACATATCAATATAAGGCATACCGCAAATAGGTCTGAGAAATAGGTCCACCATGTTCCCGGGTTATAATGGAGAAATGAGAGTTGATAAAAAACCGGTCTTTTCTTTATTCCTTCATAAGCAACGTTTCCTGTTTGAGTATCAAGAACATAGGATGAACCACTTTTCAAGAAAACTTTCACCGTTGAGCTATTCGGATAAAAATGTTTGATATAATTATCCTGCTCGCCTACCTCTTTTAACAACTGTATTATTTCATTTTTATTAAATTTATGGGAGGTAGGGAATGTCCCTTTCACTGTATAATTATTTACAGTTATATAGTATTTCGGATTAAAATCCTTTAAATGATTCATCGTTATGCCCGATACAGCATAAATAAGAATCACTCCCACAAAGAAAAAAGACAGGTGGGTGTGAACCGTCCTGCAATACCGTCGGAACAAATTCCCTATCCGTAATCTGCTTGTTATTTCTTTATCCATATATTGGTTATTTCTGAAATAAAGAGTTGGTGTTTAGAAGGCTCGTGGTTATAAGATTCTTCCATAATTTTCTCTTTATAAGGTTGAGTCAAATTTGCATAGTCCATCTCTTGAACGAACATTTTCTTACATTCTATAATCATTCGAGCCTCTTCAAAACTCATTAGTCCGGAAGGGGTTTCCAATGGGGTCAACCCTGCTTCTGACACTTTATCAGTATCTCGTCCCGATTTTGTTCCACAAATTCTAAGTGCTCCCCGATATTCTTCTGTAAAAAAACTTAGTGTATAACTTTCTTCTCGTTGCAAAAATTGATAAGTATGCCTTGAATCACGAACTACAATAAAAGTAGATGGTCTGCTCCACATATAGCCAACCGCTCCCCACGCTGCTGTCATTGTGTTATAAGAACTTTTATTCCCTGCTGTCACCAGCATCCATTGCTTACCTATTAAGTCTATTACGTTATCAGGAAGGTCGGTTGCTTCCATCCGGTCGTAATGAGATTGCCAACCTGTGGTACTCGTGCTGTCTTCATTCTGAGTGAAGACTACTTTGTCTGATTTTTTACTGTTTTCCATACATGAAGTAATTAAAAAGGTACCTAAAATCATTGAAATTAATGTTATCTTTTTCATTTTCTGTTATTTAGTTAATGATTATTTGGCAAAGGTAGGCAGAAATAGGATTGAAACACTTGTATCCACATTACATTATTTTGTATATTTGCGCTATGAGAAAGTGCAGCCAGTTTGAATCTTTAAAAATTATAGATGTAATTGAGGAAGAATATTCTTGCGAATTACATGCCCAAGACCATTTTGAAATCATCTATATTCATTATGGGTGTGGGGTGCATGTCTTTAATGACGTTACAATTCCATATGGAAAAGGGGATTTATTTCTGCTTGCACCCGGTGACCGCCATTATTTCACAGTAAAAACTGTAACGCGCTTCACCTATATTAAATTTACTTCAAGCTATTTTGAAACTTATGACCGCTCCCATAAGTCCTTTTCACGAGAAATAACTCCAACTTCCATCATGGAAATTCAATGGCTGAAAGAGGATAAGATAACGGTGAGTGAACCTTGCCAGACTATATTGAAGAATATTTTTGAGAATATTATCCTATATAATTCAACGATTAACGTACTTCGTTCGTCTATTGTGTATTATCATATTCTTTCCATTTTCGGAATGATAAAAGAATACATTGAGAATCGGAATATTGAATTAAAGAAGAAAACTCCAACTAACGCTCATATAGCAGCATACATTCAAGAGAATATATCTAACCGTGACTGTATTTCCATCCATATGATTGCTAATAATTTTAATATTTCGCCATCTTATTTCAGTACTTATTTCAAGCGGAATTTCGAGATAAGTTATAAAGAATATATCGAAAAGATGCAATTACAACTCATCAAGCGCAGATTAGAAACCGGAGAAATCAAGTTGAAAGAAATTGCGGATGAATTTGGTTTTACAGATGTAAGTCATCTATCCAAATTCTTTAAAAGGCATGAAGGTATTAATCCTTCTGCTTATAAAAACATAGAAAAATAGGAGATTGTATTCTAGATAAAAAGTATAATATTCCATACTTTTATCGTTTATATCGTATAAAGTTATTATCTTTGCATTGAAAAGTATATTATATAATACTTATGGAAATAGGAAAATCGATTTCGGACAGAAGACGTCAACTGGGCATTACTCAACAGGATTTAGCTGAGATGGCAGAAGTGGGTATCGCTACGATCAAAGACATTGAGCGCGGCAAGGGTAATCCATCTTTAAAGACACTGGAGAAAATATGTACCGTGTTGGGACTTGTGATTCATCTTGATCTGAAAAAAATCATTATTTAATTGATTTGAATCACATATAACGATTAAATAATATACAATGAGAAGTATTAAGGTTTACAACAACGATGTGTTGGCGGGTGTGCTTCAAGAACTGTCGCCAACTGAATATGTGTTCCGTTATGAAGATGACTATTTTCGCAATCCATCAATGGGCAGCATCTCCCTTACTTTGCCCAAAAACCAACAGGAGTACCGTGATTCCCATATCTTTCCATTCTTTACCAATATGCTGCCCGAAGGGGGAAACCGCCGTGTTTGGTGTAGGAAGCACAGAGTGGATGAGAATGATTTCTTCGGTATGCTCATGATGGTTCGCGGTGCCGATTTTATTGGAGCGATTAATTTGAAATGAGTATGACAACACTAACGGTTTGTCCCGGTACATTACAAAGTGATTATGACACCTATAGCAGAATGCTAATAATGGTATGAGATTTTGATTCACCACAAATTGGGGTGGGAATGAATAGCATTACCACCCACCGTAGGGGCAGATTGAATCTGCCCGATAACATCCGAATGGCGTAATCAGTGGATGCATTACTCCCAAGGTCGTGACCGCTGTTCGGGCGGATTCAATCCGCCCCTACGGTGGAGGTTTACCTTAAACAATTGATTCATAATCGCTTATAAAGACGCATACAACTGCGGATTACGTGCATGATGCCAAACATAAGATGCCGGATACACCCCTTCCTCCTTCTTATCAAGAACACGATTCAGAATCTCACATTTATTTTTACCCGTCACCAAGAAACAAGTATGCTTTGCCTGAATCATGGGATGCCCCGTCATGCAAATACGAGTGGTCTTGTTATAAGGATTAACAGACACACAATAAGGTTCTTCCACTGTGAGCAAGTCCATATGGTTGGGGAAGATAGACGATGTATGTCCGTCCTCTCCTATCCCTAATAATACAAAATCAAAGACAGGCACACCATCCTTCATGGGGACAGTTGTTTTTACTATGGCTGAATAAGCCCGGGCCTCCTCTTCGGGTGCCCCTTCGCCCACAATACGGTAATAATGCGAGGGAGATATACCGACTTTACTCAACAATAAACGATTGGCAAGGCCAAAGTTACTTTGTCCATCGGTAGGCGGCACACAGCGTTCATCTACCCAATAAAAATAAATACGATTCCAAGGGGTATATGCTGCATAGTCCCTCTCCCATACTTCAAAAAGTACCGCCGGAGTAGTTCCCCCGGAGAGTGCAATGGTGAAGGGACGCTCAGAGTCCCTGTCCATTGCCTCCAAAATGTGGGTTATTAAGGTCTGCGACGCCTGTACGGGCGATGCATATAGGTTATCATTGATCATAAATTTGTCCAACTTTAGGCTATTGCCGGTTATAAATTGCAATACAGATTAGAATGCGTCAGGTTCTTGCACGGGTTAGTCCATTCGGCATGGCTGCGTTCTATCAGCACATCGGCTTCCTTGGGTCCCCATGTGCCTGCCGGATAACCATACAAAGGAGCATCGGGATGATTCTTCCAATAATCCAGTATTTTGTCAAAGTAAGTCCAACTTTCTTCCACTGCATCAGAACGGGTGAAGAGTGTAGGATCTCCTGCCAAACTATCTTCCAACAAGCGCACATAGGCATCACCGGTTTCCTGGGCATGCTGGTCATAACTGAAATCCATTTCCATTGTCCCCATATAGAAGCCTGCACCGGGTTCCTTCATGGCTATGCGTTGCAGGATTCCCTCATCGGGCTGGATGCGGATAATCAATTCCTCACCCTTGTACAGTCCTTCTCTCATTTTAAACATCTGCATGGGGGCGGGTTTGAAATGAACGACTATTTCCGTTACCTTGGTGGGCATCTGCTTTCCGGTGCGGATATAGAAGGGAACTCCCTGCCAACGCCAGTTGTCCACCTGCAGGCACATGGCTACATAGGTGTCTGTACGCGATTCGGGATTCACATTCTTTTCTTCGCGATAACCCGGGCGGTCGTCACTTGCTATGTATTGTCCGCGGACTACATTATCGCGGATATATTCATCGGTAAGGGGATGAAGAGATTGATAGACTTTGATTACTTCGTTACGGAAACCGTCCTTGTCAAACTTGGCAGGAGGTTCCATGGCCGTGATAGCCAGTAATTGCATCAGATGGTTTTGCACCATATCGCGCAAAGCTCCTGCTCCGTCATAATATCCTCCGCGGGTGCCGATGCCCATGTTTTCTACGGCGGTTATCTCTACATAATCTATATAGTTACGGTTCCAAATGGGTTCGTAGATGGTACTTCCAAAACGGGTGACCATGATGTTCTGCACGGTTTCTTTGCCCAGGAAATGGTCTATACGGTAAATATCTTCTTCCTTGAAGTAAGTAGAGTATATCTTGTTCAGCTTGCGGGCGGAAGCCAAGTCGTAACCGAAAGGTTTCTCTACGATGATGCGTTTCAGTCCCGGTTTCTTCAGGAGGCCGGCATCATGCAGGTACCGGGGTATCAGTTCGTACAGCAAAGGCGGAGTGGCCAGGTAAAACAGGTAGTTTCCATTGTTCTCATATTGGGGTGAGAGCGCTTTCAGGCGGTCGTTCAATAGAGAATACGTGGATTCATCGGCAGGATCCATGGCTTGATAGTGCACCGTGGAGAGGAAATCGTCCAAGGTTTCCAATTCTTCTTTGGTGAGGGATTGGGCTTTTATCAGTTCTTCTTTCAGGTATGCACGATAGGTTTCGTCTGTGTAGGCGGTGCGGGCACAGCCGATGATGGCAAAATGTTCCGGGAAACGTTTCCCGTTGTGTATCTTTATTAATGCGGGCATCAGTTTGCGGCGGGTAAGGTCGCCCGATGCGCCAAAGATAACTAAAAACAGGCTATGTGGTAAACTCATGATGTTCTCTCTTTTTATGAATTGTTTTACTCGTAGGGGCGAACCCATGTGTTCGCCCGAATGCATACGGTTGTACCATGTTGTCGGGCAGACACATGGGTCTGCCCCTACGGTGGATGTTAGTTATAGGTAGGGCTTGCCTGCCTATATGGGATTATTTATATTTGGCTTCCCAATGTTCATGGAAAAATTCTCCCCTCGGGCTGTCTACTCTTTCAAAAGTGTGCGCTCCGAAATAGTCACGCATCGCCTGTATCATATTGGCAGGAGAATGATTGGTAGTCAACCCTAGGAAATAATTCAATGCGGCAGACAGCACAGGTACTGCCAAACCTTCTTTCAGCATCACACCTATGTACTTCTTCCATGCAGGCAAAGCCTCTGTTACTTCCAACCCGAAATGTTCGTCCAGCAACAAATGAGACAAGCCCGGCGCACGGCGATAAGCCTCTGCAATATCATTCAGGAATGCGGAACGGATAATGCATCCCGCACGCCACAACAATGCAATACTAGACAGATTCAAGTTCCAGCCATACTGTTCACTGGCAGTGCGCATCAAGGCAAACCCTTGTGCATACCCCACCAGCCGGGCGGCATACAACGTACTTTCCAATCCTGCCACCGTATCCTGATAATTATACACCGGGTGATTCTCGGCATGTATATAATGTTTAGCCATCAACACGCGCAAATTCTTCTCTGCCGAAAGATTACGGGCAAATACAGCCTCAGCAATCACATCCAGCGGGGTATTGAGTTGCAAGGAATTAATGACGCTCCATCGTCCCGTTCCTTTCTGTCCGGCAGCATCCAGAATGCTGTCCAGCAAATAACCGCCGCCACATTCCTTGTGACGCAGGATAGCTGCTGTGATCTCAATCAAATAGCTTTGCAAACGGCCCTTATTCCATTGGTCGAATACATCCGCCATCTGTTCATTCTTCAATGCCAGCAGGTTCTTTAGGGCAAAATAGGTTTCGGCTATCAACTGCATATCTCCATACTCTATGCCATTGTGCACCATCTTTACATAGTGGCCGGCTCCACCCGGTCCTACCCATTCGCAACAGGGAGTTCCGTCTTCGGCTTTTGCCGCAATGCTTTTCAGCATAGGCTGAACCACAGGCCATGCCTCCGGCGCACCACCGGGCATGATGGACGCTCCGTGCAATGCACCTTCCTCTCCGCCGGAGATGCCACAACCCACAAAGTACATTCCTTTGCCATAGAGTTCTTTCACACGGCGTTCCGTATCTTCGTAATACGAGTTTCCTCCATCGATGATGATATCCCCTTTATCCAGTAAAGGAGTCAGTTTGCCTACCAGTTCGTCTACTGCCGCACCTGCCTGCACCATGAGCAGAATGACGCGCGGAGTCTTCAAGGCTTCCACAAAATCGGTCAGTTCATTACTTCCTATAATGCCTTTGCCTTTGGCACGGTTTGCTATAAAGTTATCTACTACATGTTCTTCTTTTCCGGGGACGGTACGGTTCCACACTACTACTTTCCACCCCTTGTCGGCGAGATTCAGAGCCAAATTCTGACCCATCACGCCTAGTCCTATTAATCCAATATCTGCCTTTTCCATAATTTGTTCTTTTTATATTTAACAATTTGGTAGGTTATTTGTTCAATAATTCTATCTTTGCAGCATTGACCAATAGCACTATAACATGAAAAAGTTAAAAATCGGGCTATTAGCCCGTATTATCATTGCCATCGCGCTGGGTATAGGGTTCGGAAATCTCCTTCCCGGCGAACTAGTCAGAGTCTTTGTGACTTTCAACGGAATCTTTAGCGAGTTCCTGGGTTTCATCATTCCTTTGATCATCCTTGGGCTGGTCACTCCCGCCATAGCCGATATAGGCAAGGAGGCGGGAAAGATGTTGGTTGTAACTACACTGGTGGCTTATAGTGCGACTTTGTTTTCGGGTTTTCTCTCTTATTTCACGGGAGTCACCTTCTTTCCGTCTATGATTACTCCGGGCGCACCGATAGAACAAATCAGTGAGGCGCATGATATAGTACCTTTCTTCACGGTAGCCATTCCACCGGCAATGAATGTGATGACTTCGCTGATCCTTGCCTTTACGCTGGGATTGGGCATTGCGCATCTCAGCAGTAATGCGCTGAAGAATGTATGCAATGATTTTAAAGATATTATAGTTAAAACCATTCAGGTGGTAATTCTACCTTTACTACCTATTTATATATTCGGTATTTTCCTGAATATGACTCACTCGGGACAGGTATATAGCATTTTGATGGTATTTATAAAGATCATCGGGGTGATTTTCCTGATGCATATATTCTTGTTGGTTTTCCAGTATTGTGTTGCGGCTTTGTTTGTGCATCGCAATCCGTTCAGGTTGTTGGGGCGTATGTTGCCTGCTTATTTCACGGCATTGGGAACCCAATCTTCTGCCGCCACTATTCCGGTGACACTGCGACAGAGCATAAAGAATGGGGTGAACGAAGATATAGCGGGATTTGTGATTCCGCTATGTGCCACGATTCATCTTTCGGGAAGTACATTGAAGATTGTAGCGTGTGCACTGGCGCTGATGATGATGCAGGGAATGCCTTTTGATTTTCCTATGTTTGCCGGGTTTATCTTTATGCTGGGCATCACGATGGTGGCTGCACCGGGAGTACCGGGCGGAGCTATCATGGCTGCATTGGGAATATTGGCATCCATGCTGGGATTTGGTGAGAGTGAACAGGCATTGATGATTGCGCTGTACATTGCAATGGATAGTTTCGGAACAGCTTGCAATGTGACGGGGGACGGAGCGATAGCTTTGATTATTGACAGGTTCTTCGGGAAGAAAAAGCCGGAGCCAAGTAGTAGTGAAACGATTGTATTCAAGTAATCATATGCGGGTGTGTCAAAACAAAAGTTGGCTATCATTTTGCTGTAGGGGCAGATTGAATCTGCCCGATAATAGTTTGCTTTGTGCATTACTCCCAAGGTCGTGACCGCTGGTTCGGGCGGATTCAATCCGCCCCTACGGTGAACTATTTGATAGTTGCTTTAGAGTTTTAACACACCCGCAACTGCATATAAATATCTTTAGAACACCGGCATCTGCCAAATGAATCCTACCGATACGCGATTAGTCGAAAAATTATCTTCTCCCAACGCTTTTGCCCGATCCGTATATTTATAAGAGCGACCGACATAAGCCAGGAAGAAATGCAAATTCGTCTTCATCGGATAGTATTCCAGTCCTCCTGCATACCCCCATGAAGTGCGATACTTTCCTTTCTCCACTCCTTCACTTGCCTTGTAAACAGAAGCCGTTTCATACATTCCCTTAGCAAAAAGATTCCATTTGGGTGCAAAACGATAGTTAATGTGCAACACATAAGACATATATTCCGCATCAAAAGCATTATGCTCCTGACTGCCATCACCTACAATATTAGTAATAATTCCCTTACGGTCTACTCCCTCACGGGAATACATCCAGTCAAAGTAAGCATGCCACTTGGGACTGAAATTAAATTCATTACCCAAAGCGTAGTAATACATCTTCTCTCCTTTTGTCTCATTCATGATGGAGGCAGACCAACGTGTCTTAAAAACATCCATGAAATTACCATTCCAATTCAATGTATAAACCAACGGCAACTTAGTCCGTTCCAGGTTTCCATACATATCTTCTGACGGGCCATTCAGGCTGTTCAGCACTTGGAACTGGATTTGCTGGTAGGGATTATAGTTGTAGGCTACATTCAATCCAGTCATAAAATTGTTCATATTCTCTATCATATCACTGTATTCATAGATTTCAATCGGATTCAAATCGAACTCTATACCCCCATAGGAAGCACATTGCTTTCCGGCAAAGAGGGCGAATTTATCCAGCTTGATGCCGATGCCTGCGTAGTCTATACTGGTGGGGACGTTATCAATATTTCCCGAACCGTCATTCCCCCGGTTCAGGCGCTGGCGGTAACGGTAACTCAACCAGTCATTGATGTTTCCTTTCATCTCAATGCGGAGTTGCTTCATTTGGAATGCGCCTTGATCGAAGCCGGAGTCATTCCATCGCATATCAAAGTCGCCATGCATATTGAGGTAGAGGTTGAACTTATCGGTTTTCTTTTGAATGCCGGTTACTTCTTCGAACAGGCTTTTATTGTCTGCCATAAAATCACTCTTTGAGGATTGGGCGTATAGAGAGTGAGTGCCGGACATAGCAATGGCCGTCAGGCATAAAAACATTATCCTTTTCATTTATTAATGGTTTTGGGTTAGAAAAACAGTGTATATACCCACTGTAGGGGCGCATTGAATGCGCCCGATAACATTCCGAATGGTGTATTTGTGGATGCATTCGGGCGGATTCAATCCGCCCCTACGGTGGTAGATGGGAAAATGCGCAGAAAGATTAATACTCGTTGAAGTATTCCTGAATCTTTTTCCAGTCTTGGGTCTTTGTCAATGCCAGCATCAACAATACACGCGCTTTCTGCGGATTCAGTTCTTGTGATGCTACGAATTGATATTTATTATCATCCACTTCAGCATCCAGTGTGGTAGGCCCTGTGGGGACACGGCTGGAACGCACTACCAAGATTCCTTGTTTACGTGCTTTCTCCAACATAGGGAACAGGTTTTGGTGAATGTTACCATTACCTACACCTGCATGGATAATACCTTGATAACCGTTACTGAGGAATGGAGTCATCACATCCGCTTCCACATTGGAATAGCTGTAAACGATACCTACTTTGGGCAATTTATTCAGATGGGTTACATCGAAATCAGACTTAGTAGTATGGCGCTTCAAGGTTTCCATATTATAAAATACTTTGCCATTCAGCACATAACCCAGTGCTCCGGAGTTGGGGGACTGGAAAGTCTGTACATCTACCGTGTTGGTCTTCATAGCGCCATGGGCACCCAGTATCAATCCGTTCATGGCTATCACAACACCTTTGCCACGCGATTCTTTGGCAGCAGCAGTTACCACGGCATTATACAGATTCAGCGGACCATCGGCACTCATTGCTGTAGAGGGACGCATGGCTCCTACCAGTACTACGGGTTTGTCACTCTTCACGGTAAGATTCAGGAAAAAGGCGGTTTCTTCCATAGTGTCGGTTCCGTGGGTTATCACGATACCATCCACATCGCCACGGCTGAAAAGCTCGTTAATGCGCTTTGCCAATGTCAGCCATACGGCATCGTTCATGTCCTGCGAACCGATCTTTACGATCTGTTCACCGGTCACATTGGCTATGTTGTTCACTTCGGGCACGGCATCCAGCAATGTGCTGATGGCTACCTGTCCGGCAGTATAATTGGTGTTGGTAGCCGAAGCACCTGTTCCGGCAATAGTACCTCCCGTAGCCAATATATGAATATTAGGCTTTTGGGCGATAGCAGCAAATGCGGTACATGCCAGCATGGCTGCCATAAGGGTAAGTTTTCTTAATCCGTTCATAATTCTTTCAAGTTTAGGTTTATATTATAATAGATATTTAGAAATTTTGTTCAAATGGAAAGGGAGTTTATGTTCAATATGGAACGGTTATGAATAGCATTGCCGTCCACCGTAGGGGCAGATTGAATCTGCCCGATAACACCCGAATGGTGTATCTATGAATGCATTCGGGCGGATTCAATCCGCCCCTACGGTGGATAATTTGGTTCATGTCCGTTCCAATCTGTGTAAATCCGTATAATATGTGGTGAACCAAAACCGATTAGAATATCTGTATCAACAACAGCCCCACCGCAATAGAAACCACCGTCGCCACCAATCCCGGCATCATAAACGAATGGTTTAAAATCCATTTTCCAATTCCTGTTGTCCCGGTACGGTCAAAGTTGATAGCCGCTACCACCGTAGGATAATTGGGAATAAAGAAATATCCGTTTACAGCAGGAAACAAAGCGATCAGCATCATAGGCGAAATGCCCAACGCTATTCCCAACGGCACAATGGCACGCACCGTAGCCGCCTGACTATAAAGCAAAATAGACATTACAAACAACGCCACTCCAAACAACCAAGGCATCTCACGAACCACTCCTTCAATAGAACCGGTCAGCTCCGCAATATTTCCATTAATAAAGGTATCACCCATCCACGCTATACCAAAGATGGCAATCACCGCCTGCATACCGGCAGGAAACACACTGCCCTGAGTAGCCTTAATGCCATCCGTATGCGAAATAAGCAAAATGATAGCCGCCGCACACAGCATCAATATTTCAATAATAGAAGGCATATCCAGCGCCGTACCATTAAAGACCGGACGCATAGCCGGAATAGAACCGAACAATACGATAAGCAAAGTAGCAGCAATAAAGATAATCACCGAAATACGTGCATGAAACATATTCTTTACATCATTCAACTCCACGTGCTTGGTATCCAACATTCCTGATTCCAGACGACGCAAATATTCAGGATCTTCCATCAATTCCTTACCTACCTTTTTAGAAAGGAAAGCACCCACCAACACACCAATCAGCGTAGCAGGAATGGTAATCTTCAAAATATCAAACAGCGTTATGTCAAATCCCGTCAACAGCCCGAGCAATGCCACCGTGGCAGCCGAAATAGGACTGGCTGTGATAGCCTGCTGCGAGGCAATAACAGCAATGCCCAGCGGACGCTCAGGACGGATCTTTGTCTCGGTCGCCACTTCGGCAATTACCGGAAGTACCGAGTAAGCCACGTGCCCTGTACCGGCAACGAAAGTAAACAGATAAGTAACCAACGGGCTGAGAATAGTGACCTGTGAAGGATTCCGGCGCAACAACCGTTCCGCCAGTTTCACCATGTAGTCCAGTCCTCCTGCTGCCTGCATGCACGATGCAGCAGAGATAACGGCAACAATCATCAACATCACATCAATAGGGGGCGCCGTGGGTTGAAGTCCAAAAACAAAAGTCAAGATAGCAAGGCCCACACCTCCCATCACTCCCAATCCGATACCTCCCAAACGGGCACCTACAATAATAGCAGCAAGTACAAATAGCAGTTGTAATAACATGGTTTTTATCTGTTTATAAATATACAATTTTAATTCTGATAACAAAGATAGGCCATTTCGGTTCTATAATCCTTAAAATTTCTAAGATTTTTTCCTTTTTTCACTACCCATTCCGCAAAACATTCAATAAAAGTTCGTTGTTTTGTATTTAGGAAGGATAGAAAATGCGTCACCTCCGATTAAAAGGTAACATCCACTGTAGGGGCAGGGTCTGCCTGCCCAAATGCACAAAGCAAACTGTTTTCGGGCGACCAAACGTCGCCCCTACGGTAGATGCTAAGCACCAAAACAGAAAAAAGTGATTTATATTAAGAACTAATATATAACAACAATGAACAGAATTTGCAGTCTTTTTGGGATAAAATATCCCATTATCCAGGGAGGAATGGTATGGTGCAGCGGTTGGCGTCTGGCATCCGCAGTAAGTAATGCCGGAGGACTGGGTCTGATAGGCGCAGGCTCCATGCATCCCGAAACCTTACGCGAACACATACAAAAATGCAAAGCGGCAACTGATAAACCTTTCGGGGTAAACATCCCGCTGATGTATCCCGAAATAGATACAATCATCAATATCGTCATAGAAGAAGGTGTGAAGATTGTCTTCACCTCCGCCGGAAATCCTAAAACATGGACAGAGCATCTGCACGCACACGGCATCCTGGTGGCGCATGTAGTGGCAAGTACCAAGTTTGCCGCCAAGTGCGAGGAAGCCGGAGTAGATGCCATCGTAGCCGAAGGCTTTGAAGCCGGAGGACACAACGGACGCGAAGAAACGACCACCCTATGCCTGATACCCGCCGTAAAACGAATCACTACCGTTCCACTGATGGCAGCAGGCGGCATCGGCTCGGGAGAAAGCATACTGGCAGCTATGGCATTGGGAGCAGACGGAGTGCAGATAGGAACCCGTTTCGCTTTGACAGAAGAAAGTTCTGCCCATTTCACGTTTAAAGACCGGTGCCTGAGATTGAATGAAGGAGATACACTGTTGACGCTGAAGCAACTCTCTCCCACCCGCCTGGTGAAGAATGATTTCTTTAAACAGATAGAAGAAGCCGAAGCACGCGGAGCTTCCAAAGATGAAATGCGCGAAATATTAGGAAAAGGACGCGCCAAGAAAGGAATCTTTGAAGGAGATTTATTTGAAGGAGAACTGGAGATCGGGCAGGTAGCATCTTCCTTCCACAAGTTGCAGACGGTAGATGAAGTGATGAAAGAATTGGTAGAGGATTTCAATGTGGCATTAAGCAGAATAAATAATTTACCTAAATTCATCTAACGACTCACTTCGCCAAACAATTTACCGTAGGGGCGGAATATTTTCCGCCCGATAACATTCACGATAACATTCCGAATGGTGTATTTGTGGATGCATTCGGGCGGATTCAATCCGCCCCTACGGTGAATTGTTTGGTAAAGTGAGTCGTTACCTCTATAGCGCCCTTTTCCTCCTCTTATAAAACAAATTAGCACTCAAGAATCCCACCAGAAATATCAGCAACGTCCCAAAGACAATCGCCAGATTGGCATGCACAAACGGTGAAATCACAATCCAACAAACCAGAATCACCCCACATATCACCCCCAGCACCGCATCAAAATTACGTGCCTTCTTTGATACATACCCCAGCAGGAACAATCCCAGCATTCCGCCACTGAAGATAGAAGCCAATGCCCACCAGGCATCCAGTGCACTTTCCACACTCATAAAGGCAAAAGCGACCAATATACCCGCAATGCCAATCCCCACGCTGGAGAGTTTCAATACCAACATTCTCTCCCTATTCCCTGCATTCTTGCGAAAGCGCTGATAATAATCCGTCAGAATAATAGTAGACGAACTGGTAACACTCGTTGCAATAGTACTCATACCCGCAGCAAAGATAGAGGCAATCAGCAAGCCCGTCAGTCCCACCGGCAATTCATTTACAATAAAGAAAGGAAATACATAGTCCGCTCCCAATCCATCCGGCAACGCACCGGGATGCACTTTGTAGAAAGCATACAGCCCCGTCCCTATCATAAAGAAGACAGCCGACACAGGAATAAACAAATACCCTCCGAACAATGCAGAAAACTTAGCTTCCTTCTCACTCTTTGCCGTGTGGTAGCGTTGCACGTAACTTTGGTCTATACCATAATTCTGCAAGTTAGTGAATACACCATAAATCAGACACACCCAAAACGTAGACTTGCTCAGGCTGCTCCCGAAACTTCCCAAGCTGAACTTCCCTTCTTCCACAGCAATAGAGAAAGTCTGTGCAGGCCCTTCGGGCATCTCAAAGAGCAGTATAAACATACACACCAACGCCCCGCCTATCAAGATAAGTCCCTGTATGGCTTCCGTCCATATCACCGCCTTCATACCTCCCAACATGGAATATAGCACGATAGCAACACTGGTCACAATTATAATAGTCTGGATATTCCATCCCAGCAACACATTCATAGGCAATGCCAACAAATAGAGGATAGAACCCGTTCGTGCCACCTGCGTCAGCAAGTAACAAGACGAAGCATAAATGCGTGCCCACGGCCCGAACCTGTGCTCCAGAAAACTATAAGCTGAAATACTGTCCTGGCTCCGATAGAAAGGAACAAAATACCGCGCTGCAAAATAAGAAGCAATGGGAATGGACAAACTGAACACAAACGCATTCCAGTCTCCTGCAAATGCTTTTCCCGGATAGCCCAGATAACTGATACTGCTCACATAAGTAGCAAAGATGGACATCCCCACCACCCATCCGGGCAGGCTTCTGCCGGCAGAAGTAAACTCATCGGAAGTTCCTTTCCTTTTAAAGAAAGAACACCCGAAAGCCACTACCCCTCCGGTAAACAATAGAAAGATGATAATATCAACAATATGCATACCCGCCCTGCTTTAAGGTTTCAACTCCGGACAAAAAGGGAGTGCCTCCAATGCCTTGCGTATCTTTTCCCGTTCAGGTGCATTAAACCGATGGAAAGGAGCCGCCACGAAATCGTCACAAATGCCCAACAGGGACAAAGCGCATTTCAAGCCTTTCAGGTAACTGGAACCGTGCTGTCCCACCGTATAAATGCTGCTACTAATCTGCATCACCAGTGGCTGTAATCGGTTTACCGTCTCCATATCCCGAGCCACGGCAGCATTATAAAGATCTACATACAGTTCAGGAAACATATTGGCACCTCCATTAATGCCACCATGACCGCCCAGCAACACACACTCGGCAGTAATCTCTTCGGGGCCTACCAGCATGGCAAAGTCCGGTCTGTCCTTCATGGCATACATCACGGACTGAAAGTAAACGGCATTGGCCGAACTGTCCTTGAACCCCACCACCTGCTCATTGCGTGCAATACGCTGAATGGTAGCCGGGGCAAAACTCACCTTAGTATGCGAGGGCATATTATAAAGGAATATAGGTAATGGCAACTGCGGAACAAGAGCTTCATAAAACTCTGCCAACTCAGGCTGTCCCGGAGCAAAATAATAAGGTGGAGCAGAAACCACAGCCGCCGCACCACACTCGGCACCTATGCGTGCCAAATGAATACTTTCCACAATCGAGGTATCAGAGATACAAACCAATACCGGCAACCGTCCCGCATTGATGCGGCAAGTTTCCTTTATCATTTCATGGCGAAGGTTGTAACTGATGCTTTGTGCCTCTCCGGTAGTTCCAAGAATAAATAATCCGTGCACTCCCCCTTTAATCAAGTGTTCTATTAACCGTTCCAAACCGTCAATATCCAGTTTATCATTGTCCAGCAAAGGGGTTACCAAAGGAGGTATGATGCCTGTCATAGGCTTCTTCAAAGTGTTTTCCATGATTCGTTTTCATTTAAATGTTTGATAATGATATATCTATGAAACGAATAGAGCTCTTTTTTTGTACTCATTTGCTTTTGTGTGGCATTTACTTTTTCTGAAAATAAGAAAAAAAGGACACTTTTACCTAACAAAAAGACACTCCTATTCGTCAAAAAATGGCGTACTTTGCACAAACTTTAGAAAACAATGACGAATAAACTATTATTTCTTATCCTGTTCACCGTGTGTTTCACTTCCTGTGATATGTTTGAAGTCCACCCTTATGATGTACACATTACCGGCGAAAGAGGACTTACCGAGAAGAATATCAACCTGATAGAAAATAAGATGGCAGGCAAAAAGACCTTTCGTTTTGCAATGATCAGCGACACCCAGCGGTGGTATGATGACACACAAGACGTAGTAAAAGCAATCAATGCCCGTGGCGATGTGGACTTTGTGATTCATGGCGGAGACCAATCGGACTTTGGAGTCACAAAGGAGTTTATATGGATGCGCGATATATTCGGCAAATTCCAGATGCCTTATGTGTGCCTGCTGGGCAATCATGACTGCCTGGGTACAGGTAAAGATGCCTATCATGCCATTTATGGTAATGCCAATTTTGCCTTTACGGCAGGAAATGTGCGCTTTATCTGTCTCAACACCAATGCCTTGGAATATAATTATTCCGAACCGGTACCCGATTTCAACTTCATGGAAAACGAACTGAAAAACCTTTCTCCGGAAGTAGAGAAAACCGTATTTGCCATGCATGTTAAACCCTTTGAAATGATATTCAATAACAATGTGGCAAAGATATTTCAAGTCTATGTCAATATGTTCCCCAATGTTCAATTCTGCCTTTACGGCCATGAACACCAATTAACGGTAGATGATTTATTTGGCGACGGAATCCTGTACTACCAATGCCCTTGCATTGACAAACGCACCTACTTATTATTTACCATCAAAGAAGACGGAAGTTACGATTATGAAGCAATTAAATTCTAAAATAATTCTACTCAGCCTGTTGTGGCTCACATTACCTTTTATTACACAAGCACAGGAAAACAAAAGACTATACGAGGTTTTATCCAAAGACAGCATACTGATCTCCTCTCCCGCCATCCAGGAACAGGAAGACCAGGATATTGTGACAGAAGTCCCAAGCCATTACCGCAAGTATGACAAACGCGTACACCGCTATCGCCGTGCCTGGGAGGCATTGATCCCCACCCACACCAAGATACAATATGCAGGCGGCATGGGATTACTGTCCTGGGGTATCGGCTGGGACTATGGAAAGCGCGGACAGTGGGAAACCGATATATTGCTGGGATTTATCCCCCGCTACTCGTCCAAGCATTTCAAAATGACGATGACCTTGAAACAAAATTATATCCCTTGGAGCACCTATCTGGGGAAAAACTTCTCCTTGGAGCCCCTGAGTACAGGTATGTATCTCAACACCGTATTCAGCGATGACTTCTGGACAAGCGAACCCGACCGCTATCCCAAAGGATATTACGGATTCTCCACCCGTGTGCGCATCCATGTTTTCCTGGGACAGCGTGTTCGTTGGGAACTGCCCGAAAAGTATCGCAAGTTCTCCAAAAGCATTACCGCTTTCTATGAAGTCAGCACGTGCGACCTATACGTGGTCAGTGCAGTAAGGAACAGTTATCTGAAGCCTGATGACTATCTCAGACTGTCATTTGGATTAAAATTCCAGATATTCTAGCCCATTCATATAGATGTTTCTCTATTTTTTCACTATTTTTGGGCATTTATTGTGATAGATTTCAAAAATAACAAAAATAGAGAAACATGAAACAAGAAGAAGACAAACCGGTGGGATTGCCCGAAAATGCATTCCGACCTCTGAAACCGGGGGAAGAATATCACCCCATTATGTCACCCGGCAAAACGTATCCCGAAGTAAACATCTGGTCCGTGTTATGGGGCATCGCCATGGCGGTATTATTCTCCGCCGCAGCCGCTTACCTAGGATTGAAAGTAGGACAGGTTTTTGAAGCCGCCATTCCCATCGCCATCATCGCCGTAGGCGTATCGGGCGCTGCCAAACGCAAAAATGCATTGGGCGAGAATGTAATTATCCAGTCCATCGGCGCCTGCTCGGGCGTCATTGTAGCCGGAGCCATCTTCACGCTTCCCGCCCTCTATATCTTGCAAGACAAGTATCCCGAAATGACGGTGAGTTTCTTCCAAATGTTCGTCAGCTCCCTGCTGGGCGGTATTCTGGGTATTCTGTTCCTTATTCCTTTCCGCAAATATTTCGTCAGCGATAAACATGGTGAATATCCTTTTCCCGAAGCGACAGCCAGTACACAGGTATTGGTTTCGGGTGAAAAAGGCGGCAGCCAGGCAAAGCCGTTGCTTCTTGCCGGAATAATCGGCGGTCTGTATGACTTCATCGTGGCTACTTTCGGCTGGTGGAACGAAAACTTCACCACCCGTGTATGCGGATGGGGCGAGATGGTTGCCGAGAAAGCCAAAGTAGTACTGAAAATCAATACCGGCGCGGCAGTGCTCGGTTTAGGATATATTGTAGGATTGAAGTATGCTGCCATTATCTGTGCCGGTTCCCTGGTGGTATGGCTGGTGATTGTGCCGGGCATGGGCATGTTGTTTGGCGACCAGGTATTGAATGCGTGGAATCCGGCGCTGACGCAGACCATCAGCGAAATGTCTCCCGAACTGATCTTTAAGGAATATGCCAAGAGTATCGGCATCGGCGGCATCGCCATGGCAGGCGTTATCGGTATTGTGCGCTCATGGGGCATCATCAAGAGTGCCGTGGGACTGGCTGCCAAAGAAATGGGCGGCAAGAAAGTGGAAGCGAATGTTATCCGCACACAGAAAGACCTCTCGATGAAGATCATTGCTTTCGGGTCTATCTTTACAATCCTGATGATCTTATTATTCTTCTACTTTGATGTGATGCATGGCAATGTATTGCACAGCATAGTTGCTATCTTGCTGGTGGCAGGCATTGCGTTCCTGTTTACCACCGTGGCTGCCAATGCCATTGCCATCGTGGGCACCAACCCCGTATCGGGAATGACGCTGATGACCCTGATTCTGGCATCGGTAGTAATGGTTGCCGTGGGATTGAAAGGGGCTACCGGCATGGTTGCCGCATTGGTGATGGGTGGCGTGGTTTGTACAGCACTCTCTATGGCGGGCGGTTTCATTACCGACCTCAAGATAGGTTACTGGCTGGGAAGCACGCCTGCCAAGCAGGAAAGCTGGAAGTTCCTGGGAACGCTGGTTTCGGCTGCTACAGTAGGTGGCGTTATCATGATTCTGAATAAAACGTATGGTTTCACAAGCGGTGCATTGGCTGCTCCCCAGGCAAATGCAATGGCGGCGGTTATCGATCCGTTGATGAACGGTGTGGGTGCTCCGTGGTTGCTTTATGGCATTGGTGCAGTGCTGGCGCTGGTACTTACTTATTTTAAAGTTCCCGCACTGGCGTTTGCATTGGGTATGTTTATTCCGTTGGAGCTGAACCTTCCGTTGCTGGTGGGTGGAGCTGTGAATTGGTACGTCACTACCCGCAGTAAAGACGAAACCGTGAACACGGAACGCGGCGAAAAGGGTACATTGCTGGCATCCGGATTCATTGCCGGTGGCGCATTGATGGGTGTGGTGAGTGCTGCCATGCGCTTCGGCGGCATCAATCTGGTGAATGAAGAATGGCTGAGCAATCCGCTGAGTGAGTTGCTGTCCATGGTGGCATACATTCTATTGATTGTATGGCTGGTAAAGGCAAGTATGAATATCAAGAAGAAATGATAAACATTTAATCTTAAAAATACAATGAAACGATTATTACTGATGAGTTTACTCACAATCTCCACAGCCCTGTCCGCCCAAAAGCCGATAGAGTTCAAGTTATGGCCCAATGGTGCGCCCAATACCAACGGCATCACCACCTCCGAGCAAGAACTGGAAAAGAACCGCATTTCCAATGTCAGCGAACCTACCCTCACCGTCTATCCGGCTGCCCGGCCCAACGGACTGGCTATTGTAGCCTGCCCCGGAGGCGGATACGCACGCCTGGCAATGGACCATGAAGGACACGACATGGCACAATGGTTCAACGCGCAAGGCATCACATACGCCGTATTAAAATATCGTATGCCCAACGGTCACCATGATGTCCCCCTGAGCGATGCCCACCAGGCCATCAAGCTGATGCGTGAACATGCCGCCGAATGGCATATCGGCAAAGTAGGAATCATGGGAGCATCGGCAGGCGGACACCTTGCCAGCACGGCAGCGACCCACTATACGGCAGAAACCCGTCCTGATTTTCAGATTTTATTCTATCCGGTGGTCAGCATGGATTTAGCAAACTGCCACAGAGGTTCGCGTGATAACCTGTTGGGAAAAGCCCCCTCGGAAGATTTGATAAAACTATACTCCAATGAGCTGCAAGTAACGGCAGACACCCCGCCGGCCTTTATCATGCACAGCAGTGATGACAGGACAGTGCCCGTGAGCAACAGCGTAAACTATTACCTGGCATTGGTAAATAATAAGGTCCCTGCCTGCCTCCACACCTATCCCATCGGGGGACACGGTTGGGGATTCCGCGACAATTTCACCTATAAACGCCAGTGGACAGGAGAATTGGAAAAGTGGTTGAGAGAGATTCAATAAATAAAAGTTTTAATAGAAAAGACATCTGAATGTAAAATCGGATGTCTTTTCTCATTATAATACCATGTTCTTTTTTCTTTTTCTTTTAGAAATGCACAAAATCATTTCAGTTTTAGTATCTTTGATAGCTCATAATATGAGTTATCACTATGAAAAAGCATCCATTATTCATATTACTTCTATTCTGCCTACTAATAGAGAGTAAGGCCAATAAGAACTATTTCAACAACTTGAGCGTAAGAGACGGACTTTCTCAAGTTAATATTTACTCTATTTATCAAGATGAGACGGGAGCTTTGTGGTTCGGGTCATTAGAGGGAATAAACAGGTACAATGGACACTCCTTTACAGTATTTCATCCATCCCAAAATAATGACGGGCTGACACAGAACGAAATCATGACTATATGCGGGGATAAAAAAGGAAGTGTTTATATCCAAGCTTTACATGACTTAATCCGATATGATATAAAGAAACAGACTTTTCATCGCCTCATCCCCAACAGAGTGTTCAATATAGACTATCAAAAAGACACACTATGGGTAGTAACAGACAAAAGCCTGCAATACCGCACAGAAACCGACTCTGTTTTTCGGACCTATACTTCTTTTCAAAAAGAAAATAATGCCTATCTTCCCATATGCATAACCGATAAAGCCATCTATTTAGGAACCAACAATGGTGTTTCCCAAATATCCCGTACCAACCCGAATATACATAAACAGCTTTTACCGGGCGTAAATATCAAATGCCTTTATCAGGATAAAAAGGAAAACATCTGGATAGGAACGGGAAATAAAGGGGTCTATAAATTATCGGCCAATGGAGAAATGGAAAATTTCACGAATCACCCTAATGATCCCAATTCATTGTCCAATAATCAAGTACGCTGCATTATCGAAGATAACTTTGATAATTTGTGGATAGGCACATTTTACGGTCTAAACAGATACATCCCATCAAAAAATAAATGGGAACAATTTATTCATCAAAATCATACTCCCCATAGTTTAACCCATTCTTCTATCTTTGCACTTCACAAAGATATGCAGGGAGGAATATGGATAGGAACTTATTATGGAGGGATAAATTATTTCAACCCCGCCAGTGACCACTCTAATTTCTATGAAGCAAACCCCGATGATCCATCCGCACTGAATTTTCCATTTGTCGGTATGATGCAAGAGGACAATAAACATAATTTATGGATATGTACAGAAGGAGGAGGATTGAATTACTTTGACCGGAAGTCCAGACAGTTCAGCAGACATTCCACCCAAGGAGAGCAAAATCCACACATCGGACAGAAAAACATGAAATGTATCTGGTATCAGAAAGAAACGGGGATGCTCTATATAGGTACCCATAATGCCGGATTAGTCGTATTCGACACCAATACCCACCAATCGCGTGTATTAAAAAATATTCCGGGAAAAGAAAATAGCTTACCCAATAATGTGGTGAACACAATACAATATTATAAAGAAAGATTAGTCATATCCACCCAATCAGGGATAGTAGCCATGAATCTGAAAGATGAAACTTTCGAACCTCTTTCATCTGATCCTGCCATTATGACAATAGTAGACAAATATACTTATGAAACATTTTATATTGATAGTAACGACAATTTGTGGCTGGCAAGTGGCATAGGAGGTGTCAGCAAAATCAGTTTGAGCACAGGAAGAATAAAGCATTTCTACCACCGGAACCTATCTGAAAACACGATTGGGAAATTCAAAGTTATTCATATTTTTGAGAATCATAAAGGAGACCTTTTTTTCTCCACTGCAGGTTCCGGTCTATTCAAATACCTGCCTGAGTCTGATAACTTTATGACCTTCTCCAAAGAAAACAATCTGTTATATAGTAATTATTGCTACTATGCCACAGAAACAAAGACACACGAATTGGTAGTATTGCACAATCGTGGCATATCCTACCTTGATGTAGAAAAGAATAAATTGCTCTATATCCATAGGATACCCGAAATCAGTTTCTGCCAAGGATCAAGCATTTTCTGTACAGAAGACGGAGAACTATATTTGGGTGGCATAGGCGGAATGCTGTCTTTATCTGCCAAGGATCCGCTTAACATAAATGAAACAGACCTGGATTTTTACTTCGACCAATTAACTATAAACAATAAAATCATATACCCCGATGATAATTCACACATCCTGTCACAAATATTGCCATATACAGAGGAAATAAGCCTAAATCATGATAATAATAATATATCTATTGAATTAGGCACTTCCCACTTTATGCCCAATAAATATAAATACGAATACAAACTGGAAGGATTTGACCAAACATGGCTTCCTTTGTATTCCACACAAATCATCTATACCAATTTGGCCCCCGGTAATTATAAACTGGTAGTGCGCAAACTAAGCAATGCACAAACCATTTATGGCGAGAGATCTCTAAAAATCACAATCCATCCGCCTTTTTATGCTAATATCTATGCTTATCTGCTCTATTTGTTCATTATATGCTTCATTTTATTTATCATAATACGTTTCAATAACCAACAAGCAAAACTGAAAGCTTCTTTGATTTTTGAACGAAAAGAAAAAGAAAAGATAGAAGAACTGAATCGCTCAAAGATGCGTTTCTTTACCAATATATCACATGAATTTCGGACCCCACTCACCCTTATCATGGGGCAACTGGAACCTTTGCTCCAGTTAAGCCAGCTACCGCCTGCCATATATAACCGGATGCTACGCATTTATAAAAATGCCGACCATATGTCCACGCTTATTTCAGAATTGCTGGATATCCACAAACAGGAACAAGGCTACCTGAAGTTAAAAGTGGAACGACAAGATATTGTTGCTTTCACCAAAGAAGTATACATGCTTTTTTACGAATATGCGCATAAAAAACACATCACTTATCAATTTGAATCACTGGAAGCAAGCGCCGAAATATGGTTTGACCCGAAGCAAATGCAAAAAGTGATTCTGAACCTATTATCCAACGCCTTTAAATACACAAAAGACGGAGGAAGTATATCTGTCATTGTCCGCGCAGACCGACAACATATACGCATCCAGGTAAAAGACACAGGTAGCGGCATACCCCAAGAATCCATTCACAAAATATTTGAAAGATTCTATCAGCTAGACGGACAGTCCTCTCAATTCAGTCTTGGGACCGGAATTGGTTTAGCTTTGGTTAAAAGTATCATAGAATTGCATAAAGGTGCCATTGAAGTAGAAAGTAAAGTGAATGAAGGAAGTTGCTTTACCATAGTGTTACAAACAGGAAACGCACACTTTTCACCCGAAGAAATGCAAACTGATACAGTTTCTCCCGTCATTGCAGATCTAAACATACTTCCACTGCAAGAGGAAATTTCTTTAGCCAGTCCTGATTCTACCCCAACAAATAGACCTATTATACTATTAGTAGAAGACAATGAAGATATCCTTCATATGCTGATAGACATTTTCACACCTATTTATGAAGTACATACAGCCAGAAACGGCAAAGAAGGATGGGAAGAAACACAAAGGCTTCAACCGGATATCGTACTGAGTGACGTAATGATGCCGGAAATGTCGGGCAAAAAGATGTGCTATAAAATAAAGAATTGTGTAGATACTTCCCATATTCCGGTCATACTCCTCACTGCCTTATCTTCTGTGGAATATACCATAGAGGGATATATGTATGGAGCAGACGATTACATCACCAAACCTTTCAATGTGAAATTACTTGTATCCCGATGCAATAATTTAGTAAACAACCGGAAACTACTGATGGAAAAATTCAGAAACAAGCAAGAAGAAGTAGTGGTAGGAAATGCTATAAACCAAGTAGATAAAGAATTACTGGATAAAGCAACAGCTATTATTAAAGAGAATTTTGAAAATCAGTCATTCAACATGAATGAATTGGCAGCCCAATTAGGAATAGGAAGAAATAAACTATATACGCGCATTAAAGACCTGACAGGATTAACCCCAAATGAACTGACTTTAAAACTAAAACTGGATGAAAGCATCCGATTACTCGATAACAACGAAGAACTAAATATTTCTGAAATATCAGATAGGCTGGGATTCTCATCTACCCCATATTTCAGTAAATGCTTCAAAAGTGTTTTCGGTATGTCTCCTCTTACATACAGAAAACGAAACGAAGCTTGATAGATCTATCGGTAGCTTTATTGCCCCGCATTATGCCTGTACGGAAATAGATAGTGCATTTATTTCTATCATCCCCCGAAGTAAATGCTCTGTCCGTATATGTTACCCCTATGTCCTCAAAATACACAGACGTCCTAAATTAGCATCTTTACCATTATATTTTATCAGATATGCCATATACAATCGTCCCTCGTGAAGATTTCACCCTATTTCCGGTACAATTTTATATAATCACTTTGCATACAAAGCCCCATCTTTACATCAAAATTAATGAAAACATTTAATATGGCGTCACCAAAAGATACGCCGGTTTAAAGTTCAAACCTTTAATTATATATCATTTATGAAAAAAGCAATTCAACTTTCGGCTGTATTGTTGCTCTCGTCGGGCATCACTGCACACGCTGATGTAACCAACATTGCTAGTGCTGATGTACCTGCCGTAGAACGGATGCAACAGAGCAATGTAAAAATTACAGGAACAGTTATCGATCATGAAAACATTCCTATTATCGGAGCTAATGTCACCGTCAAAGGTAACTCCACTATCGGTACTATTACTGATATAGACGGCCAGTTCACATTGGATGTTCCTAAAAATGCCGTACTCATTATCTCGTACATAGGGTACAAGAGTCAGGAAGTAAAGGTTACGGGACAAGCCATCAAAATCAAATTGACGGAAGACTCGGAAGTGCTGGGTGAAGTCGTTGTCACTGCTTTGGGTATCAAGCGTGAAGAAAAAGCGCTGGGATACGCCACCCAGAAAGTATCAGGTGAAAATCTGGCAAAAGTCAAGACCGTGAATGTAGCGACAGCATTGACCGGAAAAGTAGCCGGTCTGAATGTACAGAACAGCACGGAATTCGGGGAAGCTCCTGCTTTGAAATTGCGCGGTGAAGAACCGCTTTTAGTACTGGACGGTGTACCCTATCGTTATATGTCACTCAATGATGTAGCTCCGGATGATATTGAATCCATTGATGTACTGAAAGGCGCTACAGCTTCGGCACTTTATGGTGCACGAGGCGGCTCTGGTGCCATCATGGTGACCACCAAAAGAGGTAAACAAGAGGGGCTGAATGTCAATGTAAACAGCAGCACTATGTTCAATGCCGGATACCTGAAACTGCCTGAAGTGCAGAAATCCTATAGCTCCGGACTCAACGGCCAATACAACGACAATGCCAGTTACGTATGGGGAGCTTTGCTGGATGCCGGCAATGAAGCCATGCAATACAATCCTTATACTCAGGAACGTGAAATGACCCCACTCACCTCCAGAGGTAAAAACAATCTGAAGAATTTTCAAGAACTGAGCTTTATAACCAACAACAATCTTAGTGTAACCTACAAAGGGAAATACGGTAGTTTCCGTACCTCATTGACCCATGTTTACAATAAAGGACAGTTCCCTAATGAAAAGCTAAACAAGATAACTTACAGCGTATCCGGCGACATAAAATACAAAAAATTCTCAGCAGAAGCCGGAATTACTTACAACAAGCGTTTCTATCCCAACAAGAGCAATCCCGGATATGATGGTGGTAGAAGCTATCTGTATCAGATGCTTGTATGGTCGGGAAGCGAATATGATATCCGCGATTATAAAAACTATTGGAAAGTAAAGGACGAACTATCAAACTGGTGGGATCGCGGAAACTGGTATGAAAATCCGTACTACATTGCCAATGAAGTAACTTCCTCCAGCAATTACGATGTAGTAAATGCCTTTATCAATACTTCTTATGACATCACTCCTTGGCTGAAATTTTCTCTCCGTTCAGGAGCGGACATCTATACTGAGAAAACGGAAGATAAAGAACCGATAGGGTCAAGAGCAGGAAGAGGTAAACAAAAAGGGTATTATTCAGTAGGACGTAAGGGAGGTTTTAGTACCAATAATGATATTTTGTTATCAGCAGAACATGCCTTTGGAGATTTCTCTATAGATGGATTCATTGGCGGTAATATCTTTTATTATCAAAATGACAACCTATGGTCACAGACAGAAGGAGGATTAATCATCCCCGGCTATTATTCACTAAAAGCCTCAAAAGATCCTGCATATACAGAAAAAGTCTATACCAGCAAACAAACGAACTCCATTTATGGAAAAATAGGGGCATCTTATAAAAGCATGATCTTTATAGAAGCAACAGGACGTAACGATTGGTCTTCTACCCTGCCATCCGAGACACGTTCTTATTTCTACCCTGCCGTATCGGGCAGCGTTGTCCTGTCTGAAATCTTCAAAATGCCCAAGTTATTCAATTTCTGGAAAATCAGAGGTTCATGGACTACTACCAAACACGATATGAAAGTATATGCCATCAATGATGTATATGATATCAAGACGGACGTATGGAATAACATGACCGGAGCTTACGCACCTACTATCCTCCGCAACAACTTGTTATCTCCGTCACAGACCCGTTCCTATGAAATCGGTACAGCCTTCAATATGCTGAACAACCGTTTGCGCATTGACTATACCTATTATAATACGTTGAAATTCAACAATACCCGTGATGCCATTCTCAGCCATCCATCCGGCTTTGACAAGACCCAAGTCAATATGGGCGAAGAACAAATGCGTAAAGGTATGGAATTAACCATTTCCGGAGACATTATCAAAAATGAAGAATTAACTTGGTCAGCCTTGTTCAACTGGGCTCGTGACCGTTATACTTACCACAAGATAGACCCGCAATATTCCACACAAAAGCCTTGGGTAGCCGAAGGCAAACGCTGGGATTGGATTGAATATTATGATTACCAGAGAGACGGCCAGGGAAACATTATTCATGACAGCACCGGTCTGCCGCTTGTAAACAACTTCACCACGATAAAAGGATACACCGAACCCGACTGGACATGGGGATTCAATACCACCGTCAACTGGAAAAACTTTACGGTTAGTGTCAGCTTCGACGGCTCGGTAGGCGGTGTAGGATATTCTATGCTTGATCAAGCTATGTGGAATGCCGGTTCACATATAGACAGTGACAACCATTTCCGCTATGATGAAGTGGTGAACGGCAAACAGACATTTATAGGAGAAGGCGTAAAATTGGTATCCGGTAGCGCCAAATGGGATTCTAACGGCAATATCATCGAAGATAACCGCGTATTCGCACCCAATGACATTGTGGTATCTTATCAGAACTATCAGATGAAAACCAATCCCTATGCCAGTGGAGGCAATAAAAGAGATCAAAACTATTTTGACAAAACCTTTATCAAACTCCGTGACTTATCCATCAGTTACACATTGCCCAAAGACGTGTGCGACAAAATGAAAATAAAAGGAGCTGCCATAGGCTTTGTAGGGCAAAACCTGTGGATGTGGAGCAAAGAATTCAGATTCAGTGATCCTGAATATGTGGATGCAGTCCTCTCCTCACCTTCCATCCGCTATATGGGATTCAACTTAAAGTTAGACTTTTAAATATCAGAAAATATGAAACTTCATAAATATATTATAGGTTTACTGGCAGGAAGTATATTATACTCATGCAGTAATTTTGACGATGTCAATACCAATCCGGACTCAATAACCAAGGTAACACCTTCTTTGTTGGCAACAGGAGCCATCATGACAATGATGAAACCGAGTGAAAAAAAGAGTTTTATCAATCACCAGTTGGTGACCAAACACTTGGCATGGTCCGAAATGCTTGAAGAAAGTACTCAGTACAATAACTTTGGCAAAGATGGTTTTGACGGCTATACCTCATTACGTAATTGCCAAATTATGGCAGAACTGGCCGAAAAAAGCTCATTGCCCGAAGAAAAAAAGAATGCATATAAAGGATTAGCCCTTTTCCTGAAAGCCTATCGCCTATTCAATTATACCCTGAGCGTAGGCGATATTCCCTATGAAGGTATTCTGGAAGGAGCATCAGGCAACTTCACCGTTGCATACAACACCCAAAAAGAAGTTTTCCAACTTCTCTTGAAAGATCTGGACCAAGCGCACACCTATTTCCAGGGAGCCAAGAACTCACAAGGAGCCTATGCTGCCTTTGACGGAGATCCTATTTTTAACGGAAACTCCGAAAAATGGCATCGCATTTCCAACACCCTTGAACTACGTGTACTGAGTATGCTTTCAAAAAAAGAAAATGATACCGATATCAATGTAAAAAGCAAATTCGCTGAAGTGATGGGACGTGGGATTCTATTGAACTCCAACAAAGATAACCTGCAACTGGTCTTTTCCAGTAAAGCCGGACAATTATACCCATTTAACGAGACATTGCAGAGTTACAAACAATATGCAATGATCTCTACCACAGTGATAGATGTGTTAAAATCTTATCAAGACTACCGCCTATTCTATTATGCAAAACCTTCTGAAGAAAAACTCAGCCAAGGAATATCTGCCGATGACTGGGCAGCCTACGTAGGAACCGATCCATCAGATAAATTTGATGACATCGCAGCTCAAACTGCCTTTTGCAATTTAAATGACCGATATACTTCTTATGAACCGGGAGAACCCCTTATTTATATAGGATATGCCGAACTGAACTTCCTTTTGGCGGAAGCAGCCTTGCGCGGATGGATCAATGAAGACGCTTCTTCCTATTATAAGAAAGGTATAGAAGCCAGTATGCGTTTTACTGTAGACAATACTCCCGATCAAGAGGTTTATCACCATAAGCGCCGCATTACAGATGAAGTCATCAATACTACCATCAATAATCCCGCTATCCAGTTGACAGGAGATTTTGAATCCGACCTACAGAAAATCATGCAACAAAAGTATCTGGCCGGGTTCATGCAGATACCCTATCTCACCTATTATGATTACCGTCGCACAGGTTACCCCGAATTTCCTGTTAACCCGGAAACTAACCGCAACAGCTATGCGCCCGATAAAATGCCGATGCGCTGGATGTATCCCAAGCGCGAATATGACTATAACAAGGAAAACATAGACGAAGCCGTCAACAGGCAATATGGAGGTTCGGATGACATCAACCAATTGATGTGGATTTTGAAATAATTCCATAGGTATTCAGTTCATTATAAATCCAATATATTCTAACCGGAGATTCATTAGATCTTCGGTTAGGATGTATAATCCTTTAATTGATATGAAAAAGATATTCTTTTTTTTATTTATTTGTCGATTAATTATTCCCACTTCACTTTATGGAGAAATTCCTTTCACACAATCTATGGCATCTTCCCAATTAAAAGTTCTCCAAATGAATATCTGGCAAGAAGGAACCATGGTCCAGGGAGGATTTGACGCCATCGTTGAAGAAATCATTCATAGCGATGCAGATGTAATATTCTTCAGTGAAGTCCGAAATTACAACGGCATGCAATTTGTTCCCCGTATAGTAGACGCCTTGCAGAGAAAAGGCAAATACTATTATGGCAATAGCCAGACTAAACTTGATGTGGGAATTATATCCAAATATAAACAAAATGACCAGACAGAAATCTATCCCGACGGTAAAGGTTCCGGTTCCATATTACGGGTGCTGATGCAGGTAGGCAAGCATACCATTGCTGCTTATTCCGCCCATCTCAATTATACCAATTATGCTTGTTATCTGCCACGCGGATACGATGGCTACACTTGGAAGAAACTGGCTGCTCCGGTTACTGATGTAGATTCTGTACTGACTGCCAACCGGCGTTCATGGCGGGACGAGTCCATCCAGGTATTTTTAAAGGAAGCCCGCAAAGACATAAAGAAAGGTTACCGGATTATATTAGGAGGCGATTTCAACGAACCTTCCCACTTGGACTGGCAAGCAGACAGCAAAGACAAATGGGATCATAACGGACTAATAATAAATTGGGACTGCTCTACACTACTTTACAATGACGGATTCAAAGATGCCTACCGCATTATTTATCCCAATGTCGCCACACATCCGGGATTCACTTTTCCATCAGACAACCCCTCGATGCCCGTAGATAAATTATCCTGGGCTCCAGATGCTGACGAACGCGATCGAATCGACTTCATCTATTACTATCCCACGCTTGGTTTCTCGCCTTCACAAGCTTATATAGTAGGTCCCACCTCCTCCATTGTTCGAGGAAAGCGGGTGGAAGAAAACACGGAGGATGCATTTATCACACCTTTATCTGTATGGCCTTCTGATCACAAAGCACTATTAGTAAAGTTCAAGTTTTAGGATATGATCTATTACAACACGCACAAACAACCGATTATCAATAGATAAAAGTCTATTTTCACCATATTAGTAGTGAAACACACAATACAAAAACGGACGTCTGTTTTTTAAATTCAGACGTCCGTTTTTCAAAAACAGGCGTCCGAATTCAGAAAACGGACGCCTGTTTTTGTAAGTTCTTATTTTCTAGCGCCAAGCTGCATATCCAAGTGATACAAAGCAACATTGCCACCTAGTTTAATCTTGTCTACAATGCCCTGAGCCGTAGCTTCTTCTTCTACCTGTTCGCGTACAAATCCCCACAAGAAATCCTGCGTAGCTTTGTCCTTTTCGGCAGCGGCAACATCCACCAATTTATCAATCAACTGGGACACATGGCATTCGTGCTTGTAAACGTGTTCAAATACATCCAGCGGAGAAGCCCATTCCTGAGGAACAGCATCAACAGCACCCACCTTTGCCACACCGCCACGTTTCATCATATACTGTGCCAACATATCGGCATGATCGTTTTCTTCACGAGCCTGAGCCTTCATCCATGAAGCGAAACCCTCATAACCCTGGGCTGCAAAGAAATAAGACATAGAGAGATAAAGATTAGCCGACCACATTTCGGCTACAATCTGAGCATTAATTGCATCTTGTAATTTTTGTGAGATCATAATTTTATTTTTTAAGTTAGTCATTTTTATTAATTGTAATGATTGCAAATATACAATATTTTCCCGTAACTTACAGCAATATAAATTCTTTTTTTATCCATTTTATATAATAACAATCCACTAAACTTTGTTGTTCAAAAGAAAAGCATTATCTTTGCACCCGCTAATACGGGTTATTAGCATAATTCAAATCATTAATTATAAAAACATTATTTAGAAAATGGCAACTAAAATCAGATTGCAAAGAAACGGACGCAAAAGCTATGCGTTCTACTCAATCGTTATTGCAGACGTAAGAGCTCCACGTGATGGTAAATTTACTGAAAAAATTGGTACTTACAACCCTAATACCAATCCTGCCACAGTAGATTTGAATTTTGAACGCGCACTTCATTGGGTAATGTGCGGTGCACAGCCTACTGACACTGTACGCAACATCCTGTCCAGAGAAGGCATCTACATGAAGAAGCACTTGATGGGTGGTGTTGCTAAAGGCGCATTCACAGAAGCTGAAGCTGATGCTAAATTCGAAGCTTGGAAGAACAACAAACAGTCAGGTTTGGCTGCTTTGAAGGCTAAGCAAGACGAAGCAAAGAAGGCTGACGCAAAAGCTCGTTTGGAAGCTGAAAAGAAAGTAAATGAAGAAACTGCTAAGAAAGTAGCTGAAAAGAAGGCTGCCGAAGCTGCTGCCAAGGCTGAAGCTGAAGCTGCTAATGCTCCTGCTGCTGAAGAAGAAGTTGCTGCTCCTGCTGCTGAAGCTACAGAAGCTCCTGCTGAAGCATAATTTTCAACACTTACTTCAAAAAAGATTTGGCTCCTCCGATTTTATCGGGGGAGTTTTTTTTATAGTATATAATATATATCCTTCAATGAATGGTTTTGAATGAATGCATTTCGGAGGTGGTTATGAATCAATTGTTTAAGGTAAACCTCCACCGTAGGGGCGGATTGAATCCGCCCGAACCAGCGGTCACGACCTTGGGAGTAATGTATCCGATACACCGTTGGGGATGTTATCGGGCAGATTCAATCTGCCCCTACGGTGGATGGCAATGCTATTCATTCCCATCCCGCTTTGAATCACTCCAATGATTAACTTTCCCCATCATGCCATAACTCAGCTGAACTTATAGCATTTTGAACTTTATAGAAACAAAAAAAAGAGGATACCAGTGAAGTATCCTCTTTTTTCATATCAAAACTAAAGTCTTTATTTTGCGATTTCAGGTTCACCCTGCAATTCAAACTTGGCATTGCCTAAACCTTTAAAGATATAGGTATACGTAAATGTTTCAAGTCCATTATAAACTTTTGCAGAAATAATATAGAAACAATCAATACCGCTTACCTGTGCACCGGCTGTAGCATATTCTGTTGCCAAAATCAACTCAATACCCTTTTGAACCATTGACAACAAATAAGTCTCGGCTTCCTTATCATCAGCAGGAACTACTCCATCAGGGTCATTAGAGCGACGTTTGGAAAGTTGGATGTTGAAGTTCACATAATATGAACTACCACCAAACCAATATTCAGAATTTCCATACTTCGGATCCATATAACCGGCATCTTTATTTGACTTCACCCAATTTTCCAAAATCAGATAGTCTTCAGAAGCCAATGATTTGGTTACAGTAGGATCAAATACCCAACCCGTATCACCATTGACAAAATTCACCTTTTCTTTCAACTCTATATCATTGTTCAAAGCCCATTTACCTTCCGCGAACAAATATTCATCCACTTTGATAGTAGTTACCTTATCGTAATATTTATACATGACTGCCTTTGAATCTCCTTCCTGAGCATATGGGAACTTTTGAGCCAGGAATTGAGGCAAATAATTTTCCGGAGCATCCGAAGCACTAAAGTTATCATGGCTGCCGGGAGTGCCCATAGCATCGTAATCAGCCGGAGTGACTACCACTAATCTGCTATCTGAGCTTACTTTCCAATCTTTTCCATCAAACTTATACAAAGCATTATAAGGCTGCTCATTAGTAGGAGCCAACACTGCCGATGAGATACTTACATTATCAATTTGAACCGTAGTCGTCTTAGCCTTCGGACCTTCACCTACATAGCGTAAAGCAACGTAAATGGTCTTACCGTTATATGCTTCCAAGCCAGCTTTCCCTGCATTCACAAAGTTATCATTGTAACCGCCGGGAAGACCTTCCGGATAAGTAAACTGATCCTTTAAACTTGTCCACTGGGCAATATCAATGGAACCATCACCGGTATAAACATCAGAGACCAACACATCGAAACAATCAGCATTATAATAGCCAAACTTTATATCAAAAGACAAACTGGCATCTTTAGTCGTGATTTCAACAGCCGGAGAAACCAACCAAGTATCCACTTCACCTCCATCAAAGCCATTGGCCGAGAATTGTGCATAACCATTACTGCTATACGTTTTTCCCTGCCATTTTCTATCACCTTTCAACGCTATTTGTTCCCAGCCTTCCAATACTATATCTTCATTTGCTACTATAGATTCAAAATTCTGAGAGAACAGTTCTTCACCTGTAAACTCAGGATCAACCTCATCATATTTATAATCTACCAATACAAGGTCGCCCTTTGCTGCATCCTTATACTGACCGGCCAACCAAGCCGGAAGCACAGTAACCGGAGCGTGTGCCGGAGACAGGAATTTCACAGGAGAACCTTCTCCCCACACAGCCTCATAGTCCTTATTGCTTAAAGATGCATTAGTCACCGTTCTACATTCCAAGACAAAATCAGAAGGATTATTTTGGAATTTATACGTTACACCTACCGAAGAACCTTTTCCCCATGAAGGCAACATTTTAGCAATAACATCCGGAATATATTTCTCTGCCGAGGCAAACTCATTCAAAGCCTTATCTGATTTAACCGCATTTGCCAAGGCTTTTTCTTCATCTGTTGTAGCAGCCTTTCCTGCAGCCGTACTGATGGTTTCATAATCGGCATCAGTCAGTACATATTCAGCCATTGTCTGAACATTAGTTGTACCTTCCGCATCGATTTCATTGTAAATATCGTCCATGGGATCACACGCAGTAGCAAAGACTCCCAACAACGAGAACGCTATTAAACTATATTTTAACTTCATACTTAATTGACGATTTAGAGATTAAAAGATTACTTTAAAACCAGCAGACCATGTAGTACCGAAGCCATAATATACCAATGCTGTCTTCCAATCATGGTTGGTACCATCCTTAGCATCAGCAATATACTCAGTATTAGTCAAATTATATACATTACTATATACCACGGCACGAATATCTTTAGTGATATTGAAGCGATAGTTCATACCCAAATCAATAGTCCCATAATCCGGCAACTGCCAAGAGTCGATACCCGCATCAGCTATATTTACACGGTTCTGCGGATCAAAGTCGGAGTAATTCTTACCAAAGAAATTATAATCTGCAGAAATCTTAAAGCCTTTGAACGGTTCCCATGAAGCACTAAGTGCCGAAGTGAGCTGTGCAGAGTTACCTACATGAACATCTTTTAAATAAGCATCATAGGTTCCAATAGGATTATTGGCTTCATCATACATAGTAAAGTGTATATCGTCTTTCCATTTCCAATCACCTAATGAGAACATACCTTTCAATTCAAAATTATTGACCGGTTTGTAGGTTGCTTCCAATTCCACACCCATATGTACAGCATCTAAGCCAGTGAGATTAGCATATTCCTGACCAATCTTACGGCGTAAAGACTTATCCATCCATTTGGTATAATAACCGTTCAAAGCAATATTAATTTGCTCTGTGCTAAATCCATAACCCAATTCAAAAGTCATGATCTTTTCATAAGGAACATTTTCTTCGGGAGCTGATGTGTTACTAGCAAATACTGAATTAAAGAAAGGCGCACGGGTAAAATAACCGGCATTAAAAAATGCGTTATGATTTTCGTTGAATTTATAGTTAAAACCACCCTTTACACTCCAAGGCAGGAAATGCTGGAGATCAGAGACTCTGTCCAACTTGTCTGCTCCGGTAGCATAATATCTGGAATCCGTACCGCCACGGTCATTATAACGATAAGCCTCTTCTGTCAATGATCCAGACAGGAAGCCCGACCATTTATCCGTATTATACTCTGCTTGTGCAAAAACACCGCCCCAGAAGATTTCTCCGGTACTGTAATAGCTGAAATAATCGCCCTTTGTCAGTAATTCATTCTTGGTTTGGAATGATAAAGGAGAAGTCTGCAAATAAAAATCTCCGCCTAGCAAGTCATCTATTTTTTCAGCATGGTATCCTTTGTAATAACGCAAATCAATACCACCGGTAAGAGTCAATTTTTCCGTCAAATTATTCTTATATGAACTCAACAAACCATACCAATCGTGGTCATTCACCGCATTGGTGAAAATTACCTGCGAACCATTCTGAGAAGCAGCATTGGCAGCCATAGCGCGGTCATAATCAAATAAACCATTAGGAGTCATCATGGCGCCATCTTTGGGACGTCCTGTATTATTATCAATAGTCAACCAGTTGCTCATTGCACCACGCGCACGGCGTCCGCCACCTGTAGCCATAGAAGCATAGAGAGAAGTTGCCAAGGTAGACTTTTCATTAATAGTCCAATAGTGGTTCAAAGAAACTTGAGGTTTGTGATAGTAATTGTATCCATAACCACCACCTACTTCTTCTCCATTAATATAACCGTAACCATTATTAAAACGGCCTCCGTCAGGACTATTTTTGTAGTCCTCAATATAGTGCATTGTAGAACGTTGATTATGCCACTGGGGAGCGCCAAAGGCGGTCAATGACAATTTGTGATAGTCATTTATTTTCTTCGAAATGTTTCCAAAATAAGTCCATCCTTCATAACTTGTACCTTTTACATAGCCATCACCTGTATTCAGAGCGCCCATAAAAGTAATAGCCCAGCCATTGTCCATCAAACCGGTAGAGAATGAGACCGAATATTTACGGAAACCATCATTACCGATACCAAAGTAAGCAGATCCGCCCTTTTTAGCCTCAGTACTTTTAGTAACCATATTCATGGTACCACCTACAGAGGAAATACCTAATGCAGAAGCACCTAAACCGCGCTGCACCTGGATAAACTGGCTGACATCGGACAAACCAGACCAGTTTGACCAATATACTTTACCGTTTTCCATACCATTAATAGGTACACCATTGATAAGGACTCCCAAATTAGATGAATCAAAACCACGCATATTGATACGTGAGTCGCCATAACCACCACTTTCACGAGTTACATACACAGAAGGAGTTGATTTCAACAATTCAGGAAATTCCAAGTTACCCAGTTTTTCCTCAATCGTTGCCAGTTTCACATTAGAAATAGGGATGGGAGTCTGTCGGTCACTCTTTATAATAGAAGCAATAACACTAACTTCACCCAAGCCGATTGCATCAGGAGTCATCCTTATTTCTCCCAAATCTATGGTATTACTACCCTTCACTTGATGCATAATTTCATTATACCCCAAATACTTAAATACAATAGTCGCTTTGGACGAAGTTAATTTCAACACAAAGTTACCGTCAATGTCTGTTACAGTACCTAGCGTTGTTCCGCTAACCGATACAGTGGCGCCAATCAATGGCTCATTGTTTTCGGCATCTACCACTTTACCTTTCACTGTTCCTTGCGCAACAGCCGTAGCAGTAAAACAGATTGTCAGAACTGCCAACATGAGGAAATGCTTTAGATGATTTCTCATAATTTTGTCTTTGATTAAATTAATTAGTTAGTACTTTTTCATAATTCGTGTAGACAAAGATAGAACTTTAATTCATATAAATTGCATTTATATTGAACATTTTAAAGGAGAAGAGCGAATTTTAAGTGAAAGTATTAAGATTGTAATATAGTTGTGAAAAATCAACATTGTATGATACCTAGTGTAATGTTCATCAAAAACAGGTCTTTCACTTACTCCCATTCATCATTTGCAGATTGGGGAAACTCCCCAAGATAGAATATGGGTATATAAAAAACCTGCTTGTTCTCTATTTAAAAAGAACAAGCAGGTTCTATTATAAGGAGTTATAAATAAGTTTCCTTGCTTATCTATTAATTAAAAGCATAACGTACACTAAACAATACCTGATAAGTAGAAGCCGTTCCGCTATACTTTTGTGAAGTCTTCAGGTGACGTTCACCATTCATAGTGTTATAGGTATACTGGCCCTTGCTGTATGACAGCAAAGTGTTACCGATAACCTGTTCATATGTACCCCAGTTGGGATTCAGCAAGTTGGGCAGGTTCACTATATCCAATCCAAACTGAATAGCGTGCCCTGTAGATCCCACTCTAAAATTATAGTCATGCACTACCTTGAAATCCAGCTGGTGATGCCATGGCATCTTAGCTCCGCCGCGTTCTGTATATTTACCCTTGCGACCTTTCAGATAAGAATCCTGATTAATAAATTCCCAGAAGTCATCACGCTGCATATCGGCTGTATAGGCTATTTTATTGCCACTATTATCCAACACTGTACCATTTTCCTTGAAATCCCAGTTGTTCAACTCTTGGCGAGAAGCAGGAATATAGAGCAAGTTGCCGGGAGCAGAAGCATCACTGTTTACATTGCTGGCAAAGATGTAAGAATAGCGTCCATAGGAGTAACCACCCAAATAACCATTCTCAGAACCATCATAAATCAAGCTGAAAGTAGTGGAATTCTTGCCACATCCCTTCAATCTGTAGCTGGCAGAAACCAAGACACGATTGGGCGCTACATAAGTGGCGTAACCTGTTTCATTGTCATTGACTGCATTGATGGAGCTACGATAGCTGGTGTAAGCAGATGAAACCTGGTCACCGATACCTTCAGTATAGCTCTTTGCCTGAGAATGAGTATAGGAAGCAGAAAGGTTAAGGCCAAAATCAAAGCTCTTGCGCAGTTGTGCAGACAAAGACCAATAGTAGGCCTTCTTGCCGGCATTTTCCAAAACGTAAGCCTGGATACCTTGATTATAGGTACTCATCTGGTTACGAATATCACCATGTCCCAAATCTACAGTGGAAGTACCATCCCAATATACATTCTTATTAGAAACGACAACCGGATTCAAATCCTTGTTATAAATACCTTCGAGCGTAAAATCTATATCACCCGGCAATTTGGCATCAAAAGCCAAAGATCCTTTCCATGTCTTGGGCATACGCAGGTCATCGGCCATGATAGTAGGTCCGGTAGGAATGCTGGTTGAGCTGGTAGCATTGATTTGCTGAAGCATATCACTCTGGCTCATGGTAAATGAAGGCATGGTCTTTTTGTTTTCGGTGGTAGCCACATAAGAAGTCTGTCCCATACCCGAGTTGCCTACGGCAGATACCAGCCATACAAACGGCATACGGCCCACAAAGAGTCCGGTACCGCCACGCAATACATACTTACGCTCACCCGTCAAGTCCCAGTTGAAGCCTACACGCGGAGAAAAGCTGACGCTACCACCGGGCACCTGGTCTGTACGATAGTGATTGCCGCCAAATGACAAGTCAAAATAATCCTTATTATAGTTGTTCTTCAATGAAGGATAAGAAGGCAACTCAAAGCGTACACCTGCAGAAAGTTTGAAGTTATCGCTCAAATTCATATTGTCCTGCAAATAGAATGACCACTGGTTCGTAGACATCTTGGCAGAAAACATGGAATGAGCATCATTATTGCCATAAGTTATAGCAAAAACACGGGGGTCACGTGCAAATACAGCATCCCAATTACCGGCAGCAGCTTCCTCGGCTGTCACCTCATAGGCATAGTATCCGGCAGCAGCCTGGGCATAGCCGTTCACTGCCTTATTCTTCTCAAATTGAATACCTCCAAACAAATGATGATTGCCTAAAGTCATCGTCAGTTCGTCAGTCAGCACAATGTTCTTGGTCTGTGACAAATTTCCCATTGTAAAGACATCTCCGGTAAGTGCCCAAGTGGGATAATGATCCTGACCGTCGTTCATCACAAATTCAATAATAGGCTGGTTGCCATATTCATTGCTGCGGGGTTGGTCTTGGAAAGAGTAAGTACCACGCAACGTGTTCTGCACTTTACCGAATTTGCTGTTCAACTCACCGGCAACGGAAGTAAAGCGGTATTCAGAATAATAGCGGCTTGACAATGAGCTCATGCCATAATAGCTTCCGCTACCATATGTACCATTGGCACCATTATAAATAGCATTCTGCAGATTGATGCCGCCAACAGAACGGGAAGATGAAGCACCGCTACTTGTTTTACGGTTTGATTTGGTAAAACGCACATTAAACTTATGGTTTTCATTGATATTCCAGTCTATACGGGCCAGGAAACGATAAGAAGGTGTATCTACGTTATATCCTTGCCAAGCACCGGTAGAATAGCCATATTTACCCTGCATATAGTTTGACAAGACATCCAACTGATCCAAAGTAGGACGACGATTGTCATTGGTATAGGGAGCTTTTCCGCTACCGGCACGGGCGGTGGGGCCTGCTGTCACTATATCCTCATATTCTCCATTAACAAAGAAGAAAAGCTTGTCTTTAATAATCGGTCCACCCAAAGAAGCGCCATAAGTGGCATTGTGTCCCGAATCTAAAGTGAAGCTGTCATCGCCCACCCTTGTACCGCGTAAGTCGTTGCTGGTAAGGAACATATATGCACTTCCTCTATATTGATTGGTACCACTCTTGGTTACAGCATTAATAGCACCACCGATAAATCCGCTTTGACGGACATCATAAGGAGTGATGGAAACAGACATCTGCTCAATAGCATCCAATGAGATAGGAGTACCTCCACCCGGCAGGTTACCTGAACCCAAACCGAAAGTATTATTGAACTGGGCACCGTCAATAGTAACATTGGACTGGCGATAATTACCACCACCTACAGCAAAGCCATTGGTAGTACTTGAGGCTTGCGGCGACAATTTCATAATGTCACTCAGGCTGCGGTTCACCGTAGGAACGACTGACATTTGCTGTGCATCCACATTGGTCATTGCACCGGAACGGTTGCTTTTCATGTTACTGTTCTTTGAAGCAGTTACCACTACTTCATCCAGCAGTTCTGAAGACTCTTTCAAAAAGGCGTCCAGAACGTAGGTCTCTCCCAACCGGAGATTGACATCTTTGAAAACAACTGTTTGATAACCCACATAAGAAATCTCTACCCTGTAAGGGCCACCGGCACGCATACCTTGAATGGAATAGCGTCCATCCACATTCGTAATAGCTCCATACATTGTTCCTGAAGGTTCATGGATAGCCTGAACTGTAGCTCCGATAATGGCTTCCTTGTCCGTGTCTGTCACCTTACCACTCATAGATGCGGTGGTAACCTGTGCATTGACAGTTACAGCAATCACTAGCATGATTGCCGATAAAAAAGATCGCATTCTTTTTACCATAATAGATTTGATTAATTAAACTAAAATTTAATATTATTTTTAGCGCTGCAAAAATAATCAAATCATGGCAATTATGAATTACAATCGCATTACATTTTATAATAAAGATAGCACTTTTTTGCAATATGGAACAAAAAGAGCCACCCCGAGTCATTATTTTCGGTGGCTCTAACTGGTTTATGTGATAGATTGTTAATCTTCCATCAACTTGCGGTAACGCACCCGCTTCGGTTCTTCATTGCCCAAGCGCTTCATCTTGTTTTCTTCATATTCCGAATAGGAACCTTCGAAGAAGAATACTTCACTGTTTCCCTCGAAAGCAAGGATGTGGGTACAGATACGGTCCAGGAACCAACGGTCGTGGCTGATCACCACTGCACAACCTGCAAAGTCGTCCAAACCTTCCTCCAGCGCACGAAGCGTATTTACGTCAATATCATTGGTAGGCTCATCCAGCAACAGCACATTGCCTTCCTCCTTCAATGCCATAGCCAGATGCAGGCGGTTACGCTCACCACCGGAAAGCATTCCGCACAGTTTCTCCTGGTCGCCACCCGAGAAGTTGAAACGGCTGAGGTATGCACGCGCATTTACATCACGGTTGCCCATGCGGATCAATTCGTTTCCGCCACTGATTACCTGGTAAACGCTCTTTTCGGGATCAATATCTTTGTGTTGCTGGTCCACATATGCTAGCTTTACAGTCTCTCCTACCTCGAATGTTCCCTTGTCTACGGTTTCCAATCCCATGATCAGTCGGAACAAAGTGGTCTTACCGGCACCGTTGGGACCGATTACACCTACAATGCCGTTGGGGGGCAACATGAAGTTGAGGTTGTCAAATAGCAATTTGTCACCATAGGCTTTGGCAACTCCTTTCGCTTCAATCACCTTGTTTCCCAAACGGGGACCGTTCGGAATAAAGATTTCCAGTTTTTCTTCCTTCTCCTTCTGGTCTTCATTCAGCAGTTTATCGTATGAGTTCAAACGCGCCTTTCCTTTTGCCTGACGCGCCTTGGGGGCCATGCGCACCCAGTCCAACTCACGCTCTAAGGTCTTGCGGCGCTTGCTTGCCACTTTTTCTTCCATTTCCATGCGCTTGGTCTTCTGCTCCAGCCAGCTGGAGTAGTTTCCTTTCCAAGGAATACCCTCGCCACGGTCCAGTTCCAGAATCCATCCTGCCACATGATCCAGGAAGTAACGGTCGTGGGTTACGGCAATTACCGTACCTTCATATTGCTGCAAGTGTTGCTCCAGCCAGTCAATGCTTTCGGCATCCAGGTGGTTGGTAGGCTCGTCCAGCAACAAGATGTCCGGTTTCTGCAACAGCAGGCGGCACAGTGCCACACGGCGGCGTTCACCTCCCGAGAGGTTCTTTACCGGCTGTTCTTCGGGCGGACAACGCAAGGCGTCCATCGCACGTTCCAGTTTGCTGTCCAGATTCCATGCATCGGTGGCATCAATAATGTCTTGCAACTCTGCCTGGCGGGCAAAGAGTGCGTCCATCTTTTCCGGATCTTCGTAATATTCGGGAAGCCCGAACTTGTTATTTATTTCTTCGTACTCGGCCAGTGTGTCTACAATGTTCTGCACGCCTTCCATCACCACTTCTTTCACCGTCTTTTCATTATCCAAGTGCGGTTCCTGTGCCAGATAGCCTACAGAATAACCGGGAGAGAATACCACTTCTCCCTGATAACTTTTTTCCAGTCCGGCAATAATCTTCAACAACGTTGATTTACCCGAACCGTTCAGACCGATAATACCGATCTTTGCACCGTAAAAAAAGGATAGGTAGATGTCTTTCAATACCTGTTTGTTCGCCTGGAAGGCCTTGCTTACGCCTACCATCGAGAAGATAATCTTTTTGTCGTCTGCCATATTCTTTATTAATCTATTTATTTTTATTGTTTTTCTTCCATTCGCCTGTAATACCATGGATGAGTGAAAAACTCATACATTACCAAAGCTGCCACGCTAATGCAGATACAGATCCAGTAAATAGTATCGGGATGCATTTCTGTCCACATATTCTCAAACAAGAATCCTCCCAAGATACCTACTTCCCATAGCAACTGATAGGTATTATTTCCGGTTCCACGCTCGCAATGCCTGGGCAGGCTGATCATCTTTATAAAGAAACGCGATGTGGAAACGCCTACTCCGATACCTACCAACACGCCTGCCAGATAGCTGGTTATCAAGCTGTTTGACATTCCTAGCAACAGCAACCCTCCTACCAGTGCGGCTTGTCCCAATTCCACCTCCGCACGGGCGGAAGCATAAGAAAGCACATAGCGGGAGAGCAACAAAGCGACAACCAACCCTGCCAGAATGCAAATATAGAACAATTCATTGTAAATATGCGCTATAAGGATGCCGAAGATGAAAGAAATCATCATCATGTTCAATCCCGGCCACAGGGTACGTGGCAATATAAAGCGGTCTAATGAAAACAACGGAGTGCTTAACGGAGCACGGAAGGGAACTGTAATTCCCGGAATAAGAATCAATGCCAATGCGCCCAAAGCCATGCTGGTATATACGATATAAATAAAATTCCAGTAAGGATAAATATAGATGCCCAAAGCCAGTCCAGCCGCCATGCCGAAACGTCCCGCCCATGCAAATGCAATATTGGCATCCGTGCGACGGCGGGCAGGGGTTACATCTATAACCAGCGTACTGCCTGTAGTCATTGTGACTACGCTAAACAGTCCTCCCTGTATGGCCCTTACCAATGCTATAAGCCCTATAGTCGCCACATAGGGATAAAGCAGGCTGGCGGCAACAAAGAAAAGCAGGGCTATGAAACAAACGCTTTTACGCTTAAATGTATCAATGAGGTAACTATTGAACGGACCGGGCAGGAACATGGCCAGTCCAAAAACGGCGATAGCCGCTCCCGCTTCCGCATAACTGCAAGCCCAATGCCGCACTATCCATAAAGGCAGTACAGGAAGCATGATATATAGCGATGCATAAAGTAAAAAATTGGAAAGGGATAATAAAATCATATCCCTTGTCCATAGTTTCGCTTTTTCATACGGAAAGAAGAAGTCATCATACATAACCGCAAAAAACTTTTAATATTGTTCGCTTTCGTTAGGGAAATCTCCCTTTTTCACATCGTCCACGTATTGCTCTATCGCGCCTGTCATCACAGTATGCAGGTCTGCATAACGGCGAAGGAAACGGGGACTGAAACCATTAGTCATACCCAGCATGTCGGACACTACCAGAACCTGACCGTCCACACCGCCTCCGGCTCCAATGCCGATTACGGGAATAGTCAATTCTTTTGCCACACGCTCTGCCAAGGCAGCGGGTATTTTCTCGAGCACCAAGCCAAAGCATCCTGCTTCTTCCAGCAGGTGTGCGTCACTCAACAGCTTTTCAGCTTCTTCATCGTCCTTGGCGCGCACTGCATAAGTGCCATATTTATTAATAGACTGGGGCATCAGGCCCAGGTGTCCCATAATGGGAATACCGGCAGCTATTATTTTCTTCACCGCATCAATGATTTCCACACCGCCTTCCAGCTTCAGGGCATCGGCATGAGTGGTTTTCATTACTTTGATGGCATTGGTCACTGCTTCATATTCGGAAGTCTGATAAGTACCAAACGGCAAGTCAACCACAACCAAAGCGCGTTTTACACCGCGAACCACAGACTTGCCGTGGTATATCATCTGATCGAGTGTCATAGGAAGTGTAGTCACATTTCCCGCCATCACATTGGAGGCTGAATCACCTACTAATATTACATCGACACCGGCACCGTCTACTATTTGTGCTGTTGTATAGTCATACGCAGTAAGCATAGAAATTTTCTCGCCTCTCCGTTTCATTTCCACCACACGGTGGGTTGTTACTTTGCGTGTATCGCTTGAAAGATATTCTGCCATATTCACTTTTATTTATAAAAAACGGTTGCAAAGGTAGAGGTTTTAACTGACATTACCTCATTATATGCTTCATTTTTTCAAAGCTGAATCCGTTAAAGTCCTGAATTACAGCATTTGCCTTATCGCGAATTTGTTCTTCCGGGTTAGTGGTTGCCAGTCCTATCACGGTCATTCCGGCACGGTTTCCCGCCTCCAGTCCATGAAATGAGTCCTCAAAAACCACACAGTTCCGGGGCACCGTATCAAAAATCTTAGCTCCTAATAAAAAACATTCGGGGTCAGGTTTAGAGTGGGTAAACATTTCGGCAGTGAGGATTTGATCCACATTGTTTTTCAATTCCGGGTGTGCTTTATATGCATGGCTCATTTTCTGCTCATTTGAACTGGTTACAATAGCTATCTTTACCCCGTTGGCACGCAATTCCTTCATAAAAGTTTCTACTCCCGGGATATAATCAAATAACATATTTTGCTCAAAATTGTTCAGGTTTTCTGTTATTTCATTCTGCACATCTTCCATTCCGGCAAAGTATTTATCATAAATTTGTGTCAAGGTCTGCCCTTTGATCATGCGGCCGAATTCAGGAATTTCGGGATGATACTTACGGCCCTGTTCGTTCCAGAAAACACTGTATTGGGTTTCCGTATCTACCACCACACCATCAAAATCGAATAGGGCTGCTATACATTTCGTTGAATTCATATTACTTTTAGTTTGATTTAACGCCGCAAAGGTCTGAATAATCCCTCAGATTCCTAACTTTGCAATGCTTAAAAATCATAAAAACACGAATGAAAGAAAACAACCCTCACATATTAGGGACGGAAAAGGTTGGAAAACTGCTTTTGCAGTATTCCATTCCCGCCATTATAGGCATGACACTGACGTCTCTTTACAACATTATAGACAGTGTCTTTATAGGGCATGGCGTGGGGGCTATGGCTATTTCGGGGTTGGCTATTTCCTTTCCGTTAATGAACCTCCTGGCGGCATTCTGCGTGCTGGTGGGAGTAGGCGGGGCTACCATTTCCTCCATCCGCCTGGGACAGAAGGATGTGGAGGGAGCCGAGAAGGTGCTGGGAAATGTGACGGTGCTTTGCGTGATAAACTCCATTTTTTATGGAAGCATTACCTTCCTGTTTCTGGACAAGATTCTGTTCTTCTTCGGAGCAAGCCACGAGACGCTTCCCTATGCCCGCGACTTTATGCAGATCATTTTGCTGGGAAGCCCCATCACCTATGTAATGATCGGCCTGAACAACATAATGCGTGCCACCGGATACCCTAAAAAGGCGATGTTATCCTCCATGCTCACCGTGGGATGCAATATCATCCTGGCTCCTGTCTTTATATTTTGGCTGGGCTGGGGAATACGCGGGGCGGCTACGGCAACCATCCTTTCGCAATTTGCCGGCATGATTTGGGTATTGAGCCATTTTATGCAGAAGACCAGTTATATCCGTTTCAAGAAAGGGATCTTCCGGCTGAGAAGGCGGATTGTGGAAAATATATTCGGCATCGGGATGTCACCGTTCCTGATGAATGTGTGTGCCTCTGCCATTGTTATTATATTCAATAACAGTCTGTTGCAGCATGGCGGCGATTTGGCGATCGGTGCATATGGCATTCTGAACCGTCTGTTGATGCTGTTTGTAATGATTGTCATGGGGCTGACGATGGGTATGCAGCCTATTGTGGGCTATAATCATGGTGCACACCGGTTCGACCGGGTAAAGCAGACGTTGAGATATTGCATGATAACGGGGTGTTGCATCACTTCTTTCGGCTTTATCTTCAGCGAACTTTTCCCCGATTTAGTGGTTAATATGTTTACGGATGATAAGGAGCTGACCTCTTTAGCGCGTACAGGATTGCAAATCGGAGTGATGATGTTCCCCTTTGTAGGGATACAGATCGTTATTTCCAGCTTTTTCCAGTCCATCGGTCAAGCTAAGATTTCCATCTTCCTCTCCTTGTCACGCCAATTATTGTATTTATTGCCCTGCCTGCTGCTGTTGCCGCGTTGGTGGGGACTGAACGGCATATGGTTCAGTATGCCGGTTTCAGATCTTTTAGCGTTTATTACGGCCTGCCTGATGCTGGCCCATCATATAAAAAAATTAAATAAAACAGAGACATATGATATTTAATGCAGAAAACATCCTATTGATAGGTTCAATCCTATTATTCGTCAGTATTGTAGTGAGTAAGACCGGGTATCGCTTTGGAGTGCCGACCTTACTCGTTTTCTTATTAGTCGGCATGTTTTTTGGAAGCGATGGTTTGGGACTTCAATTCCATGATGCCAGCGAAGCACAGTTTATCGGTATGATAGCTTTGAGCATCATCCTGTTCTCCGGTGGTATGGATACCAAGTTTTCGGACATCAAACCGGTGTTGGCACAGGGTATATTGCTATCTACCTTTGGGGTCTTGCTCACCACGGTCTTCACGGGACTCTTTATTTATTGGATTTCGGGCATTCCGCATCTCAGCATCACAATGTCCCTTATCACGGCTATGCTGCTGGCGGCAACCATGTCGTCCACCGATTCTGCTTCCGTGTTTAACATCCTCCGTTCGCAAAGCATGAACCTGAAGTATAATCTCCGCCCCATGCTGGAATTGGAGAGTGGAAGTAATGACCCGATGGCGTATATGCTTACCATTGTGTTGATACAATTCATTACCTCTACAGGTATGGGCGTGGGCGATGTGCTGACCTCTTTCCTTATTCAATTTGCAGTGGGTGGCATATCAGGATTCCTTCTGGGAAAGCTGGCTGTGCTGATTATCAATAAGATTGATCTAAAGAATCAGTCCCTCTACCCTATCCTGCTGCTGAGCTTTATCTTCTTTACGTTTACCATTACCGACCTGTTTAAAGGAAACGGTTATCTGGCAGTGTATATAGCGGGCATGATGGTGGGCAATGCACGTATTGTGAACCGCAAAGAAATATCTACCTTTATGGATGGTATGACGTGGCTGTTCCAAATTATCATGTTCTTGAGCCTGGGACTGCTGGTTAATCCGCATGAGATGCTTGATATTGCCATACCTGCGGCATTGATTGGTGTTTTCATGATTCTGGTTGCCCGTCCGCTCAGTGTGATACTCTGCCTGCTTCCGTTCCGGAAGATGAATTTCAATTCGCGGCTCTTTGTGTCGTGGGTGGGGCTGCGCGGGGCTGTGCCTATCATTTTTGCCACTTATCCGGTGGTAGCCAATGTGCCGGGGTCTAATCAGATATTTAATATTGTATTCTTTATTACTATATTGTCTTTGGTGATACAGGGAACTACCATTTCATGGATGGCAAAGCTGCTTCATCTGGATACTCCATTGGAGAAAACTGGTAATGATTTCGGTGTAGAGATACCGGAGGAAATCAATACCGACCTGCGGGATATTGTCCTGACAGAGGAAATGCTGCTTCGTGGTAACCGGTTGATGGATATGAATCTGCCTAAAGGAACGCTGGTGATGCTGGTGAAACGTGGGAATGAGTTTATGATTCCTAATGGTACGCTGCAATTAAAACCGGGGGATAAGTTGCTGATTATATCGGAAAGCAAGACGTCCAAGTAACTTTCATCTCCCTTTTTTCACTACTCTTTCTACACCTCCTTGTTAACAGTAGTCAAAAGTAACTTCATCCCCTCTTGAGAGGGGGTAGGGGGTAAGATGTTAAGAATCTCTTG
>ERZ791737.151-NODE-151-length-87728-cov-88.205651_pt1 | contig 87728 bp, 69 predicted proteins | sample MGYA00510042_ERZ791737 | MGnify/ENA primary metagenome ERZ791737 (study PRJEB30046, sample SAMN00791965) | human gut metagenome | study: EMG produced TPA metagenomics assembly of the A metagenome-wide association study of gut microbiota in type 2... | reverse complement strand
AATATATGGAATTGCTAAATGGGGAATGCCTATCTTTGTCATGTGAAAGGGAAACGTCCTCTCACGTAGCAATATTAACTTAAACCTTAACTATTTTTATTTATGGCATTACAGTATTCTGTTACTGTTGGCTACTGTAAGTTACCAAGAAAAAAGAAAGAGGAACCGGTTAGATAATTATGAATTTAAAAACTAAAAAGAGTATGAAACGTACGAATTTGATGTTTGTTTTGAAGCCGGTAACGGTTGTGATTACTGCCATAGCGGGAACGCTTGGCGTGCAAGCCATGGTGTGATAAACCGAGCGTGTGGGGAGGGTATCCGAAAGGATATCCTCCTATTTTTATGGAATATAATATGTAAATATAAATAATTATGAAAACAGACGAAAAAAGAGAGCTTTATCTATCTTGTTTGGTAGATAAAATGAAAACAGGTGAAGCGGTGTTTACACTGTCCTATTATGCACCGGAAGATATCTTCCATCAGGAATTGCTGTATAAAAAAGTACGGGGAACGTTGGTGAATTATGAACGGGAATTGGGCAAGCCTTACCGCCATCGTCCGGGTTGCCAGTTTGTGGCGTATTGGGATGTGGAGATGGAGGAATGGCGCACCTTCCGTATTACTCACCTGGTAACGGAAGGGGAGGCATAGGCGGATGGCATTACAGACAATGGGCTTGGATTTCTTCTATCTGAGCGTGGACTTCTTTGACAACGACAAAGTGTTATTGGTAGAGCAGGAACATGGCAGCAAGGCAACCTTGCTTGCCATCAAGTTGCTGAGTAAGATTTATCATAAGGGTTTTTATTATAAGTGGGGCAAGGACGAGTGCCTGCTCTTTACCCGCAAACTGCCTGCCGACTACACGGCGGAGTTTGTGCAATGTGTGGTGGATGCCTTGGTGGAACGTGGCTTCTTCCACAAGGAGTATTATGAAAGGCAGGGTGTGCTGACCTCTGAAAGCATCCAGCTTCATTACTTTGAAGCCGTGCAGCGTCGCAAGCAGGTGGAAGTGGAACCTGATTACTTGTTGGTGGATGTGAAGAAGTATAAGAACGTGCACGTGGCGGGTGAGGACAAGCAGTTGGAAGAAAAGAGTGAATCGGCAGGTGAAAATGGCTTGAACGCTTCCAATGTCTACATTTTGCCTCCAAATGTCGACATTTTCGGCGAAAATGTCGACATTTCCAAACAAAGTAAAGTAAAGGAAAGTAAACTGAAAGTAGAGGAAAGAAAAACTCCCCCCTCTAATCCCCCCGGGGGGAAGTTGCGGAGTGTGGAGGAGATTTTTTCTTCCATCCCCCGGGACGGGGCAAAACGGAATTGCGAGGGACTGGTGGAGAACCTGTGCCATTTTGGCGCCAAGGAGGATGAGATTATCCGCCTGGTGGTTTATTGCAATTACGGCATTATCGGCCATCCCGTGTGGCAGGCTATCACCGACATACGCAATGCGGCGGGGAAGATTCAACAGCCGGTTAAGTTCATCTGGTCGCGGTTGCGGAAGGGTGGTGCTTAGGATAACATCGGGTAACATTTGCAATAGCATCATTATTTTCAGGAAAAAGACGAGCCGCTCAGATAAAAAAGACTACTTTTGTGCGTTGAATTTAAACTTAAAAGAATCAAAAAACATGAGTAAACCACTAAAAGGCAAAATTGAGAACACTACTGCATATATGCTTGCTATTCCCCGCAATGAAGCGGATATAGAGAGTCCCGACAAGCTGTTCGCCCACCTGCGCGGAGCAAAGGACTTTACCCTGATGAACATCAGTCACGATGAAGAACTGGATTGCCCCACGCTTTACATAGCTTACAAAGAAGAAATCTATCTGATTGCCGTGGAACCGGCGGATTTTAATTACGATGAAGGATACTTTAAGCATAAATTATCCGATGAGAACATTGAAGAACTGGAAGCCGCTACCACCGGGCTGCAACTCTCCATGCTGTTCAGCAAGCATGCATTGGACTCTTATCATCTGTTGTTGAAAGTGCTCTATTGCCTGGTGCCTGATTTGATAGGTGTTTATAACTGCAACAGCTTTATGCTCCTTTCTCCCTTATGGGTAAGGACGGCTGCCGAAGCTGCCACTCCTCCCGCACCCTCTTATCTGTACACCATTCATGCCGTAAGTGATGATAACGGCAAAGTATGGCTTCACACCCACGGATTGAACTGTTGCGGTGTAATGGATCTGGAGATCATTGAAACGGACAAGGAACATTACTCCAAACACGGTGATGTATTGACCAATATGGCAGATAATGCCATCAGCAAAGGTACTTTGGCCGATGAGAAAGAATTGATCTATACCGGTTCACTGGCTAGTGGGGAATATCTGGTTACCACATGGGTGAATTGGAGGGAAGGATTGAGAATGTATGATGAGAATGTAATGGGAGGCATCAAAGACCGTGAGGATGAAGCACACGCACAGGATACCGGATTGGTCTTTGCCTATCTGTCCGAAGGCGATTACAAGAAAGGCAAGTACACCCCATTGACCAAGATTAAGGAGGAAGAATGGGAGAATCCGTTGTACATGGTATCTGATGAAGAAACCTTGCGAATGAGTGAGCTGGCGCGTGAACGCCTTCCTTATCTGCGCGAAGGATTGAAAAGGGATGGAGCCCAGGCTATCGTAAAAATAGGATTGGATGTGGACAAAGACTCATTGGAGGAAGCCGGATGCGACCATGAACATATATGGTTTGAAGTGGACGAGATAACCGGGGATCGTATTTCGGGAAGCTTGATACAAGAGCCTTATTTCGTGGCATCCATGCACGAAGGATCTACCGGAACCTATACATTTGATAAACTGACAGACTGGATACTGTATGTGGACGATCAAAAGATTACTCCGGATAGTGTCTATCTGCTAAGTCTGTTGAATTAGCATTTACCGTGGAAATCCAAATAAGATGTAATATCCGATTCTTGTAGGGGCGGGGTTTGCCCGCCCGAATACATAATGTGAAGTGTCTTCGGGCAGGCAAACCCTGCCCCTACAAGAATCGGCATGATACAAAATCCCTGAAAACTATTTCCACTCTCCACAGAGTACAAACTTCCCCTCTTCTCCGTCCTCCTTTCATCATTAATTAATGTTTGAAAGGATGAACAATATGAAGAACATAAAACTACTGCTTTTACTAGCCGCTACCGCCACCACTGCGGGAGCATTTGCCCAGTCGGACGGCTTAACCGACATGAGCCGAAGTAATTTTGCCAAAATGGCAAATACAGACCTGTCTGCCGTGCACTGGACCGGCGGTTTCTGGGGAGACCGTTTCAACGTATATAGCCACACCTCCCTGCAAAGTATGTGGAACACCTGGAACGATCCCGACATCTCCCACGGTTTCCGCAATTTTGAAATCGCATCCGGCGCTTGCGAAGGCGAACACTGGGGCCCTCCTTTCCACGACGGTGATATGTACAAATGGCTGGAAGGCGTAGCCTCCGTATATGCCATTACCAAAGACCCCGAACTGGATAAACTAATGGATCATTTCATAGCCCATGTAGTACGGGCGCAGCGCAATGACGGCTACATCCATACCCCCGTCATTATCGAAGAAAAGAACAAAGGAATAGATACCCACTCCCAAGCCCATAAGCAAACTGTAGTGGGAACCAAAGTGGGCGGCGAAGATGAAAAAGGCGCATTCGCCAACCGCCTGAACTTTGAAACCTATAATCTGGGACACCTGATGATGGCAGGCATCATCCACCGCCGTGCCACGGGAAAGACTACTCTTTTTGATGCCGCCGTAAAAGCGACTGATTTTCTCTGCCATTTCTATGAAACAGCTTCCGCCGAACTGGCGCGAAATGCCATCTGCCCTTCGCACTATATGGGAGTGGTGGAAATGTATCGGGCTACCGGAAACCCCCGTTACCTGGAACTCTCCAAGAACCTGATTGATATAAGGGGAATGGTGGAGAATGGTACGGACGATAATCAGGATCGCATTCCTTTCCGCCAGCAATATAATGCGATGGGCCATGCTGTACGCTCCAACTACCTGTATGCCGGCGTAGCCGATGTATATGCCGAAACAGGCGAAGAGCAGTTGATGAAGAACCTCACCAGCATTTGGAAAGATATAGTTACCCGCAAGATGTATGTCACCGGCGCTTGTGGCGCATTGTATGATGGTACTTCGCCCGATGGCACTTGCTATGAGCCCGATAGTATTCAGAAAGTGCACCAGAGCTATGGCCGCCCTTACCAGTTGCCCAACAGCACGGCGCACAATGAAACTTGCGCCAACATAGGCAATATGCTTTTTAATTGGCGTATGCTGGAGGTGACAGGTGATGCCCGCTATGCCGATGTGGTGGAAACAGCCCTATACAACAGTGTGCTGAGTGGCATCAGTCTGGATGGAAAGAAGTATTTCTATACCAATCCGCTGCGCATCAGTGCCGATTTGCCCTATACGCTTCGTTGGCCTAAGGAACGCACGGAGTATATCAGTTGTTTCTGTTGCCCGCCCAATACGCTTCGCACGGTTTGCCAGGCACAGAATTATGCTTATACGGTAGCGCCGGATGCCGTTTATTGTAATCTTTATGGAGCCAATACATTGGAAACGAATCTGAAGGAAATAGGAAAAATTGCCTTGGTGCAAGAAACGGACTACCCTTGGGACGGGACGGTGAAAGTAACGGTTTCGGAAGCTCCGAAAGCATCAAAGAAGAAAGCCTTTTCACTATACTTCCGTGTTCCCGAATGGTGTGGCAAAGCAACGATGAAAGTGAATGGCGAACGTGTAGAGGGTGATTGGAAAGCAAACACATATGCCGAAGTAAAGCGCGTGTGGAAGAAAGGCGACAGCGTGGAGTGGGTGATGGATATGCCTGTGAAGTTGTTGGAAGCTAATCCGTTGGCAGAGGAGATACGCAATCAGATTGTAGTGAAACGCGGCCCGTTGGTGTATTGCCTGGAGAGTATGGATATAGAAGGAGGACACAAGATAGATAATGTGCTGATTCCTGCCGATATAAAGTTGACTCCGAGTAAGATAACGATAGAGGGCAGTCCGATAGTGGCACTGGATGGCATGGCTCGACTGGCGGATGAGGTTTCATGGAAAGATACCTTGTATCGCGAGATAGGGAAAGCCGAAAAGCCGGTGCATATCCGTTTGATTCCCTATTATGCATGGGGCAATCGTGGCAAGGCAGAAATGACAGTTTGGCTCCCCTTAGCACGATAAACATCCACCGTAGGGGCGGAATACTTTCCGCCCGAGCTGTAATACTAAGTTTTATTTTGTTGAAATTCATAGTCGAAAGTAACTTCATCCCCTCTTGAGAGGGGTAGGGGTGTGTGAAATGCACAACTTATAGATTCGTTTATGTATTCTAACACACCCCCTACCCCCTCTCAAGAGGGGATGAAGATACTTCCGACTAGTCAATATACCAGTTTTTAAAATCACACCAATGAAAAGATTATCCATAACCACCACCGCCTTGCTGATAGCCTATACCTTATCAGCCGCCGACATCTTCGTATCCCCCCGGGGCAACGACCAAAACCCCGGTACCGATACCTCTCCCAAAGCCACCCTTACCGCCGCCCTCCGCCAAGCCCGTGAACTCCGCCGCCTCCAAGACGAAAGCATAAAAGACGGCATCACCATCCATCTGACATCAGGCGACTATCACCTGTACGAATCCGTCTTTATCCGCCCCGAGGACAGCGGAACGGAATCTTCACCCACCACCATCACCTCCGACGGACACGCCACCCTGAACGGTGGAGTGGAAATAAAAAACTGGAAAAAACAAGGCAAGTTCCTGGTAGCTGATGTCCCCACCTTCAACGGACGCCCCCTTGATTTCCGCCAACTGTGGATAAACGGCAAGAAAGCCACCCGCGCCCGCGATGTGGCAGACTTTGAGAAGATGTACCGCATCATCAACAACGACCCCAAGAATGAAATCCTATGGGTACCCACCGCCGCCGTAAAGAAAATACAAAGATCCCCTTATGCCGAAATGGTACTCCATGAAATGTGGTGCGTAGCCAATCTCCGCATCAAGTCTATCGACATACAGGGAGACAGTGCAGCCGTGCGCTTCCACAATCCCGAAAGCCGCATTCAGTTTGAACATCCCTGGCCGCGCCCCATGGTGACCAAAGACGGTCATAACTCAGCTTTCTATCTGACCAACGCCATGGAATTACTGGATGAACCCGGCGAATGGTATCATGATATAGAGAACCGCAAACTTTATTATTATCCCCGGAAAGGAGAGAAGATAAGCCAAGCCATCGTGCCCGGAATTGAAACCTTGGTACAGGTGGAGGGCACATTGGATCGTCCCGTATCCTATATCCGATTTAAAAACATTACTTTCCAATACACCACCTGGATGCGTCCGTCCCTGAAAGGCCATGTTCCCCTTCAGGCAGGAATGTATATGACGGACGGTTACAAAATCCGCCCCTCCATGATTCGCAAGGACAATCATAAACTGGATAACCAAGGCTGGCTGGGACGTCCGGCGTCCGCCGTTACCGTAAAGGCCGCCCGGCATATAGATTTCGAGGGCTGCCGTTTCCGGCATCTCGGCTCTACGGGCATCGACTATGAATGGGCAACGGAAGGCGGAAACATTCGCGGTTGCCTTTTCAGCGATATTGCCGGAAATGGTATTCTGACAGGAAGTTTCAGCCCTGCCGCACACGAAACCCATCTGCCATACGATCCCGCAGACCGTCGCGAAGTATGTACCCGCCTCACTATCTCAAACAATTACATTACCGATGTAACTAATGAGGATTGGGGCACACTCGGCATCTGTGCCGGTTATGTGAGTGATATCAATATAGAACATAATGAAATATGCAACGTGTCTTATTCGGGCATCAGCTTGGGCTGGGGGTGGACCCGTACCGTGAACTGTATGCGCAACAATCGCGTGCATGCCAACCGGATTCATCAGTATGCCCGGCATATGTATGATGTGGCAGGCATCTATACCCTCGGCTCACAGCCTCATAGTTGGGTAACGGAAAATTGTGTTTATGATATTTTTTCACCCGGATATGCGCATGATCCCCATCATTGGTTCTATCTTTATACCGACGAAGGTTCTTCATTCATAACCGTGAAAGATAACTGGACGGAAGGAGAGAAGTTCCTGAAGAATGCGAATGGTCCGGGGAATACTTGGGAAAATAATGGCCCTATGGTAAATGATAGCATCAAAACGAATGCGGGACTTACAAAAGAATATGTATATCTAAAAGAAGAATAATATGAAAAACAGACTTGCAACCTTGGTCGGCGCCCTTGCCCTGAGCGCTACTGCCGCCGCCCAAACCTGGATATGGTATCCGGGAGATTATGAAATATGGCTGGGTAACCAAATGAACAACCGCCGCACCGAGCGTGGCGCATTCTTCCCTCCGTTCTGGAAAACAGATTCCCACTACGTCGTGGTAGAATTCAGCAAACAACTGAACCTTTCGGAACCCGAAGAAATATTCATTGCCGCCGAAGGCAAGTACAATGTGAAGCTGGACGGCAAATTGCAATTCGGTATGCCATCCACCCTACAACTTCCAGCAGGCAAGCATAGCCTGAATATAAAGGTATGGAATCAGTCTACGCCTCCCACCATCTATGTGAAAGGCAAGACCGTAAACACCGACAACACCTGGAAAGTAACCTACGAAGACAAAGAATGGATAGACGAAAGCGGCAAAGCAAGTGATACCTCTGCCACCATCTACATGGATGCCGGTTGTTGGAACTTTGATGGGGCTACCCAACTTCCTTCCCAATTCTCATTAACGCGGAAACCGATGAAATCCGTTTCCTCCACTCCCCGGAAAGAAGGTGTGCTGTATGATTTCGGTAAGGAAACCTTCGGATATATTACCCTAAAAAATATAAAGGGAAAAGGCAATATCAACATCTATTACGGAGAAAGTCCCGAAGAAGCATTGGATACGGAATATTGTGAAACATTGGATAAACTGTATGCAGAATCCGGACAAGTAACCGATCTTGCCATCCGCAGCACCCGGAAACTCTATGATGAATATACCTTGGAGAACAGCAAAGCATTCCGCTATGTCTACGTTGCGTGCGATCCGGGTGTAAGCATACAGGAGGTATCCATGCAATATGAATACCTGCCCGAAGAATATCGTGGCTCCTTTAAATGCAACGACGAAGAACTGAACCGCATTTGGGAAGTAGGGGCATACACCATGCACCTCACCACCCGGGAGTTCTTTATAGACGGCATAAAGCGCGACCGCTGGGTATGGAGTGGAGATGCCATTCAGAGTTACCTGATGAACTATTACCTCTTTTTCGACAGCGAATCAGTGAAACGCACCATCTGGCTGCTTCGCGGCAAAGATCCCGTGACCAGCCATAGCAATACCATTATGGACTATACCTTCTATTGGTTCCTCAGCGTCTATGATTACTATATGTACACGGGCGACCGTCATTTCGTAACCCAACTCTATCCCCGTATGCAGACCATGATGGACTATGTACTGGGGCGTACCAATGCCAACGGCATGGTAGAAGGCATGACCGGCGACTGGGTATTTGTGGACTGGGCAGACGGTTATTTGGACAAGAAAGGTGAGCTCTCCTTTGAGCAAGTCCTGTTCTGCAAAAGTCTGGAAACCATGGCGCTATGTGCGGCGCTCACCCATAATGAGGCAGATAAGACCAAGTACGAGAAACTGGCTTCCGCCTTGCGTTCCAAACTGGAACCTGCCTTCTGGAATGACCGGAAGCAAGCCTTGGTGCACAATCGCATCAACGGCGGGCAAAGCGAATCCGTAACCCGCTACGCCAATATGTTCTCCGTCTTTTTCAATTATCTGAATGACGACAAACAGCAAGCCATCAAGCACTCTGTATTGCAGAATGACAGCGTTTTGAAAATCACTACCCCTTATATGCGTTTCTATGAACTGGAAGCACTGTGCGCCCTTGGCGAACAAGAGTCGGTAATGAAAGAAATGAAAGCCTACTGGGGAGGAATGCTGAAAGAAGGAGCTACCAGCTTTTGGGAGAAATACAATCCCGCAGAAACAGGCACTCAGCACCTTGCCATGTATGGCCGCCCTTACGGCAAAAGCCTTTGCCATGCCTGGGGAGCCAGCCCTATCTATCTGCTGGGTAAATATTATCTGGGAGTGAAACCCACCAAGCCGGGCTACGAAGAATTTTCTATTACCCCTTGCCTGGGCGGATTGAAATGGATGGAAGGTACTGTGCCTACCCCTCAGGGGAATATTCATATTTATATGGATAAAAAGGTAATCCGTGTAAAGGCGGATGGTGGAAGGGGAATTGTGAACATTCCCACTAAGAAGGGTATTAAGACAATGACGGTAGAGGCAGGAAAGGAGCAAGTCTTCAAGTATTGATCTTTCGTAGTCACATAAAAAAAGTGATACCTACCTTCACAGGCAAGTATCACAAACACTACTTTGTAGGGGTCCGTTATCCGCTGATAGCGGACCCTACTTCTGATCTAACATTAGTTCTCTTATGAGAGCTTCCCATTGTATCACTACAATAAAAGAAACTATTGGGGATCAACATTTTGGAAAAATCTTTTTCCAAACACTCCGTTTTTTATTCTTTTCCGTATTATTCAATCGTTTGAATATCTCTTCATAGCTAAGTTGTTCGTGTACCATCTGATAAATCATTCCCCATTCGGGCAGTCCTCCCAGATTTCTGTCGTCTATAAACAAATCTGCTTTCAACTTTCTGGAGTAATGGGTACTTTCTAAAGTCTCTTCAGCATAATTACTGTTTACCGCATAAAACTCCAGTCCGCGCTCACGACAGAACTCTATGGCATCTTGCAATAATTTACCTTCGCGCACACTCCATAGGATAATGCGATGCCGTTCTTCCTGCAACTTCTTCAACGTTTCTATGGCAAAGGGAAGTTCTTTTCCCATTTCGGGATATTTATGTTCCACTATTGTGCCGTCAAAATCAACAGCTATGATCATTCTTTATACTTTTGAAAATTCCTTAATGCGTTGTTCTTCAGCCAGTCGGCAGATCAGCAACGTATTGTTTTTCTCTGCGATGATATATCCATCCAATCCTTGTACCACTATATGTTTTAATTGTGGAGCATGAACAATGCAGTTGCTGGATTCGTACATCCGGATGCTTTCTCCCACTTTGGCATTATTATGTTCGTCCTTGGGCAATAGGGAATGCAATGATCCCCAGCTACCCAAATCGGACCAGCCGAATTCTGCCGGAAGCACATAGATCCGTTCCGCTTTTTCCATCACTGCATAGTCTATCGAGATACTTTCACAGGTGGGGAATAATGTATTAATTGTTTCCTGTTCTTTTTCGGTATATAGTTCCGGATAAATCTTATCAAATACCCCGGCTATGCCTGGAGCATACCGCCGTATGGCATTCTCTATCGTTTTCACATTCCACACAAATATACCTGCATTCCAAAAGTAGTTGCCTGCATCCAGATATTGCTGTGCTGTCTTTGAGTCCGGTTTCTCCTTGAACTCGTCCACTTGCAGAATTTCATTATCCAGTGCTTCTCCGGCTGCTATGTATCCATATCCGGTTTCCGGGCGACAGGGTTTGATGCCGATTGTGACGATGGAACCACTACGGTCTGTCACCAGCATAGCCTTTGCCACTACCCGTCGGAACTCATCTGTATGGATTACCAGTGCATCGGCAGGAGTTACTACGATGTTAGCATTGGGATGACGCTTCTTTATTTTCCAGCAGGCATAGGTAATGCAGGGAGCTGTGTTGCGTGCCACCGGTTCCGCCAGGATATTTTGTGGCGGCACTGACGGCAGTTGCTTTCTTACGATGTCTATGTACTTTTCGGAAGTTACTATCCATATATTGTCTGACGGGCATAGTCCTTGAAATCGTTCTGCTGTCAGTTGTATCAGGCTTTTCCCGCATCCCATCACGTCTATGAATTGCTTGGGACATTCCGGTGTACTCATGGGCCAGAAGCGGCTTCCTATGCCACCGGCCATAATGACGATATGAGTTTCCATATTATTTCTTTTTATATTCCAGATACCATTGAAACATCTTGTGAATTCCTTCTTCTATGTCTATTTTATGATGCCAACCCAGTTCATGCAGTTTGGTAACGTCGGTTAGCTTGCGCATGGTTCCGTCCGGTTTTTCCGCATTGAATTTTATCATGCCGTTATAACCTACTTCTTTACCTATCAGCCCGGCTAACTCTTGTATGCTGATTTCTTTACCGGTTCCTATATTGATATGGCAGTTACGTATATCTGTATCCTGCGGTTTAAAGGTATCATTGAAATTTATTCTTTCCATAATGTACACACTGGCGTCTGCCATGTCTTCGCTCCATAAAAACTCGCGTAGCGGTTTGCCGGTGCCCCATAACCTTACTTCATATTTAGTAATTCCATAGCTTTCCAGGGTTTGCAGTATGTCCAGCTCATGGCTGCATCCGTTTATTCCTTCTATCGGACGCACATTCAGGTCTTGGCATATGGCTTGCCAATTCTCTTCGTTCAGACATTTGGCAAGGTATATCTTTCTGATCATGGCCGGCAGTACATGGCTGCGTTCCAGGTCGAAGTTGTCATTGGGTCCGTAGAGGTTGGTTGGCATTACGGCTATGTAGTTGGTACCATATTGCAGATTGAAACTTTCGCACATCTTCAGTCCGGCTATTTTGGCGATGGCATATGGTTCATTGGTATATTCCAGGGGCGAGGTGAGGAGTGCATCCTCTTTCATAGGCTGTTCCGCATTTTTCGGATAGATGCAGGTACTGCCCAGGAAAAGTAATTTCTCTACTCCGTGACGAAAACTTTCTCCTATTACATTTTGCTGTATTTGTAAATTCTTGTAGATAAAGTCTGCTCTATATGTGCTGTTTGCCATAATCCCTCCCACATGGGCGGCAGCAAGGATTACATATTCCGGTGTTTCTTCATCAAAGAACTTTTTTACGGCTGTCCCATCCAGCAAATCCAGTTCCTTGTGGCTTTTACCTATTAGATTGGTGTAGCCTTTTTCTTGCAGGTTACGCCATATAGCAGAGCCCACGAGACCGTGGTGCCCTGCTACATATATTTTGGCTGATTTTTCCATTCCTGTTATCTTTACTAATTTAAAGGCTTTCTTTTACATGAATCTTTTTCACAAATTTCATGTCGTGCGCCACCATTATTTTTACCAGATCTTCAAATGAAGTCTTACGTGGATTCCATCCCAGTACAGTTTTCGCTTTGATGGGATCTCCCAGCAGTTGTTCCACTTCAGATGGACGGAAATATTTGGGATCTACTTCTACCAGCACTTTTCCGGTAGCTGTGTCAATACCCTTTTCGTTCACATCTTTCCCTTCCCAACGCAATTCTATACCCACTTCCTTAAAAGCCAGTGTGCAGAACTCACGTACCGTGTGATATTCGCCGGTGGCTATCACAAAGTCTTGGGGAGTGTCATGCTGAAGAATCAGCCACATACATTCCACATAATCTTTGGCGTATCCCCAGTCTCTCAGAGAGTCCAGGTTTCCCAAGTATAACTTATCCTGAAAACCTTGTGCAATGCGTGCGGCTGCCAGAGTAATCTTTCGGGTTACGAAAGTCTCGCCACGGCGTTCACTCTCGTGATTGAACAAGATGCCGTTCACTGCAAACATACCATAACTTTCGCGATAGTTTTTGGTAATCCAGAAGCCGTATTGCTTTGCCACTCCATACGGAGAACGGGGGTAGAAGGGAGTAGTTTCCTTCTGCGGTACTTCCTGTACCAGTCCGAACAATTCGGAAGTGGAAGCCTGATATATTTTAGTCTTCTTCTCTAATCCCAGTATGCGCACGGCTTCCAGCATGCGCAGCGTACCTATTGCATCTGCTTCCGCTGTGTACTCGGGCACATCAAAACTCACTTTCACATGGCTTTGTGCAGCCAGGTTATAAATCTCGTCGGGTTGCACGGACTGTATGATGCGGATCAGTGAACTGCTATCCGTCATATCCCCCCAATGCAGGTTTACCTGTCGGCTCTGCTTCATGTCTCGCACCCATTCGTCCAGATACAGATGTTCTATACGTGCGGTGTTGAACGAAGAAGAACGTCTCAAGATGCCGTGTACTTCGTATCCTTTTTCAATCAGGAATTCGGCCAGGAACGAACCGTCCTGACCTGTAATTCCTGATATTAATGCTACTTTTTTAGTCATTTTCGTATTTGTTTTAATGAGATTATCAGCTTATAGTGCCGCCACTGTGTACTGTTGAAGGTTCATTCTTGTATATAAGTTCCATTCCGATGTAATGTTGCACCTTTACTGTAACAGCACTTCCATTTACTTTGAATGTATATTCCTTTTCCACATATACAGACTTACTTGAGTAATAGAAAATATGGTCACCGCTGATATTGGTGGTTTCTGTTTTAGAGATGGTGTAGAATCCGGACATACCACCTTCTTGTGCGGCAATTGTCGATCTGATCATTTCAGCCATTCCTTCGTTTATGTCGGCAGAGATAGAACCCACGTAGTCCCAACCTCCTTTAGCTTCGTAAGTAAAACTATAATTCATGATGGCATCCATGTTTCCGGCATTGCTTTTGATGCCTCCGTCGGTAGTCACTTCGCTTTTGCTGGCACTGACAGTCTTGGAACTTGCTACACGGATAGAGTATTCACCGTTCAGTGTGCTATTGGCAGGTATTATAGCTTGATAGCTGTTAGTAATTGGGTCATATACGGCGTTGCCTATTGAAGTCCAGTCGCCTGCGGCACGTCCGGGTGCTTTTTTATACACTTCCACTTCATCAAAATGGGAAGAGTCTGTAGCCTTACTTGTGAAAGCAAGTGTCACATCTTTTGCCGTTGTTATTTCTTTTGATGATTCAATGGCAATGTTTGACATGGCGATGGCTTCATTGGTTGTTCCTGCATTCGTATTGCTTGTTGTTGCCGGCACATACGGGGTAACTGTGATTTCTGCTTCTTCCGATAATGTTCCTTCGGGAATCACTACAGCAACGGTAGATTCTCCTACGCCGCTTTCACCGTTTTCTGTTGCTATGGTTTCTTTGTTCGGATCTACGTTGGTAGTCTGACCTTTCGGACTCATGGTAACATTTAGTGTCACTATGCTTCGGTTTGTAGCGCTGCCTGTCACTTCTGCTGTGGCATCCGTAATGTCCATATAGCCTTCTTTTGTAAAACTTACCGCATAGGTCTTTTTATCCTTTACGGTTACTGTGTACAGTCCTTCGGCATCTGTGGTGGCTGTGGCATCGCCTGTTGTTACAGTGACTCCGCTAAGCGGGGCATTCTCTGTTACTACTTTACCTGAGATATAATACTCAATGGCTTCTTCTATTGGATCCGGTACCAGTTCAGGTTCTTTTTCATCATCTTTGCCGCAACTTGTGAAAATTAAGTTTGCCGCTATCAGCAACAGACTTACCTTAAAAACATTTACAATTCTCATTTTACTTTACTTTTAATGTTAATTAATCAGTTACTTTCTTTTATAAGGAAATAGCGTATATAGTCCGGTTGGAAGAATCTGTTACTTCGGTTTTCGTCCGGACGTGTCTTATACGTCTTTCCCATGTTTCTATCTGCATATTTTCCCCATGTCGTCATACTGTACTCCATGGCAAAATAATCAGCTTGCCTTATGCGCACACCTCGGTTTTTAGCCCATTTCTGTCCGGGTAGAGGGATTGCGAAATGGAATCCGCCGTTCAGTTCCCCATCGACATACATACCATACACTCCGATGGCATATTCGCCGAAATGGCGTGTACAGTCGCCTCTCAGTCCATAGTCTCCATACAGGTACCGGCTTGCCTGCACATCAAATTGCAGATTGAAGCGGGGTTCATATACAGAGGCTTTGACGGCGGCATTCATTCTTTTCTTCCGGCTGAGGTACCATCCTTCATTATTGGTGATTATAGATTGTATGGTTCCTCCTGCCACGGCTCCCAGCTCCACCCTTCCGTTGGAGGCACGCCATTTCATTTCGGCTTGCACCCCCATGCGGTTGTTGGTAAAGTTTCCGGCAACCAATCGCCCGGTGAAAGTCTTTCCCCAATAAAACTCCTGTGACAGCGTCATCACTCCCGGACGTATCTTTTTATATTGTCCGTTCAGGTTGGTGGCTATGGGGAATATCACTTGCGCGGTCAGTTCAGCCCCTTTCCATAGTGGCATTTCTACGGCGGGAGCCAGATTTACATAGTAAGTATAGAGTGCATCCCAACCGGAGTTTTCCAATTTTACTTCCGGATAAATCACTATATCCACTTTCCCGAAAGACGAATTGGTCACTTTGTGATTACTTTTCAGTATCTCCATTGCCTGTCTGGTGTCACAACTGATACCCATTTGGCGGTAAACTTCCCTTATGTCCGCTTTCCCGCTTTTATATTCGGCAGCCAGCTCTTGAGAGATGCTGATGCAAAGTTGAGGAATGTTGTTGTCCGTTACTACCATTTCCAGTCCGCCATTATTCAGGACATCCAGTGCAGCGATGATAGCCTTGCCTATTCCCCGGTATGTACCTCTATATACATTATCTTCAAATGCCACTACGGTTTTGCTGTCCGTGTGTGACGTTCGTATGTTTTCCATGCCCAGTTGCTGCAATTTCTCTGCTACCTGTGCATGTGCGTGGATGCCGGTTATCAGCAATATCACTATCAATAATAAACTATTTTTCATTGGCTAGTGTATCAATGTACATTCATAACGTATACCGCCGGATACACAGTTGAATCCGTGTGTAAAAGCGTGTATGGACAAGTGTTTCCAAAATCTGGCAGCAGCGCCTATATTAATTCCGTCCGAATCATATTCCGCCATCATTTTTAACTCTTTGCAGAATACGGGCGTGTAACAGATACCACCGAATATTCCTTTGTATTTATTGCCATACCATTTAGTATCCTTATTCTTCTTTCCTTCCAGATAATAACCCAATGAGGCAGAAAGATGCCCTCCGCCAAAATACAATCCTTTGGTTATCACTCCGTAATAAGATTGGAACGTGTTTGCGCCTTTGTCCGCTATCGGGTCGTTGGCGCCTAAGGCGAGTGCCGGAAGATATTTTCCTTCTTTCAGTACACACAGGCGTATGGAGTAGGAGCGGTCTTGCTGATTATACTTCGGCTTTGAGGACATATAATTGCCCTTTATTAATGTTTCCCTATAGGTAAGTTCCAGAAATGAAAAGAAGTTTACGGTGGCAAAATAATTTGCGGTGTTATAATCAAATCGGGAAGGCATTACCTGTTTGGGCAGGTAGTTTGCTCCCAGCATTACTGTTCCGGCCTTTTGCCTGTCGGCGGTAGGGATATTCATCATTCCTGTGCTACCCAGCATATATTGGGCACGTATCGGAAAGCATATTCCCATTATCAGTAAAAACATCAAAAAGATTTGTTTTCTCATTATTCGCCGTTTAATGCATATGTGCGTATCAGGCTTTCTTGTTCGGCCTCAGGCACTTCGCTCCAGGGTAATCTGGCTTTTATAAATTGCGGAATTTTTGAGAGTACTTTTCCTTTCAGCGCCCAGTAAGGGTTAATTCCGTGGCTTCTATACATTCTCAGGTCTTCCCCCCATTTCTGTTTGGTTTTTCCACTGTCGGTGGAGAGTCCTCCCATTCTCATTTTTACTATATAGTTGTTCAGGTAGAACACTTTCAGGTCGGCTTCATACAGATAGCGCACCAGCAGATCCGAGTCTGCGGCTATCTTGTAGCTTTCGTCGTAATATCCCCATCGCTCCATGCATTCTTTTTTTATGTACACAGTGGGGTGTAGGGGTAACCATCCTTCTTTGATGTTCTTTTTGTCATATTCTCCACTTTTCCAGTCGCGTACCATCTTATTGGTGTTGTCATAGTTCACAAATACTCCGTTGCCATATACCAGGTCGGCGTTGTGCTTTTTGAATGATTCTACTATTTCAGAAATGGTATGTGATGAGAACAGAAAATCATCTGAGTGAATCAATCCGATAATATCTCCTGTTGCTGCACGAATCCCTTTATTGATGGCTTCGTACATTCCCTTATCCGGTTCTGAGATAATTTTGTCTATTCCGTTCTTATATTCATTGATCACAGCCAATGAATTGTCTTTTGATGCCCCATCCACAACGATATACTCTATGTAGGGATAGTCTTGTTCCAGTACACTCTCTATTGCACCACGCAGGGTTGCTTCTCTGTTGTAACAGGTGGTAATGATTGAAACTTTCATAGTGCTTTATTTTTAAATTAGTAAGATGTTTTGCTATAAGATTCAGGAGTAATATCTCTGTTCTATTTTTCCAGATAAGTCTCTATTATATATTCTTTTATTTTTTCCTTATTCCACCCAAAATGTTTCTTGATCTCATAAATTTTAGCATCGACTAAGAAGCGATACCAAAATCCTTGTAAGAAATGCCAGATAAAACCTTCTTTTCCATCCAGGAAGCCTCCTTTCAGGATATAACGGATATTGAAGTTAATGAATGGACGCAGGAATAGGGGGGCTTTGATGTATCTTGTTTTTAGCCAACGCTTGCGTTCTGCTCCTGTCCCAAATAGTTTCGGTTGAACTTCTTTATCCTGTTCTTCCATATTATATTCCATCATTAGCATATTGATAGCTTCCCGGATAGCATAATAGTTATGCTTATCTGTCCACCAAGTCAAATCATTTAGATTCTCATCTGTTTGGTCACCGTCTATTGAAATCGTTTTCCCTGAAAAAATAATCAAGTGTTCGTCCATCCATTTGTTTTCACTGGCTCCGAATCCCTTACGGATAATCTTGATTTGTTGTGCCGGATACCATCCTCCATGTAATAGTGGGCGACCTTGAAATACAATTTTCTTATTTACATAAATGCCGTTTACGTCATTAGGAATTTCTTCTAATACTTTTTGGGCTTTTTGTGCCAAGGGCTTTTCTATATATTCATCAGCATCTACTCGCCATATCCATTCGGAGTGAATGGGACAGTTTTCTATAGCCCAATTAAATTGCTGTGCTTGGTTGATAAATGGATGTTGATAAACTTCTGCTCCCAACTCTTTTGCAATTTCTATTGTTCGGTCTTTGCTGAAAGAATCGATGACGAATATTTCTTCACAAATGTTTTTAAGCGAGTTGATACAACGGGATATGTGTTTTTCCTCGTTGTAGGTGAGGATGATGGCAGCTATAGCATTATTCATTTTTCAAAATTCTTTTTTTTATATATTTAGCTGGATTTCCTGCATAAACTCCCCATGGTTCTGCATCTTTCATCATTACTGTACCCGCACCTATTATAGCTCCTTCACCAATTTTTGTATTTGGCCCGATAAATGCATTGGCGCAAATCCATGTTTGATTGCCAATATAGATTTCAGGACGCAGCAAGGGAAGGGTAGAATCTGTATAATCATGCGTACCTGCACATACATGAGCCCGGTGGCTGATAGTCGCCTTTTCTCCTATTGTCACTTTCCCCAAATTATAGATTAGGCTTTCTTCTCCTATGGCACTCCAATCACCTATTTCCAGATTCCATGGAAACCAGATAACAGTAGAAGAGTAAATATGGACATGCTTCCCTATTTTGGCCCCGAATAAGCGTAATATCGTATTTCTGTACCCGAAAGCTATACGAGGGGAATTACGGAAAAAGAACTTTCCGAATGTCCACAATATACGTTTTATATAAATCCATTTGGAGTAGTTCGGATGATTGCGGTTTTCTGCTATGTTCAGCTCTGTTTTACTATTCATATACAAAATCGGGTTTTTCTCCTTGATTAGTTAACCATTTATATATCATTATCATTTTTTGGGCTGATGCATCCCATGTGAAGTTTTCACTTACTAATTTATATCCTTTATTTCCCATGCTAATACGTTCTTTGTCACTCATATTAAAAAGCGTTTGAAGTCCCTGTTTAATAGATGATACATTATCTTCTATTCTGATGGCTGCATTTGCTTCAAAACCTTCAGGTATATTGCATTGTGGAGTCATTACTACAGGAAGTTTCCATGACCATGCTTCAAGTATAGTCATAGGAAGCCCTTCTCCATGTGAAGGCAATATGTACGCATTTGCGTTTGCGTACATTTTTATTTTATCTTCTCCAAACAATCCTCCATGAAATATTACAATCCCTTTTAAATTGTTGGAATGAACTATATGCTCTAGTTTTGTTTGGCAATTTTCATGGTCCCAACCTACTATATCAATGATCCAATTATTAAAGATATTAGGATTCTCTTTTTTTAAGGTGGCTATTGCTTGTAGTAAAATATCGATTCCTTTTTTAGGGTGTAATCTTCCTAAATATAGTAAATGATACTTTGAGTCTGGCTTTACGTATTTCTTTGTGGTTTTAGGAAGATTTATTCCATTAGGTATAATAGCTATGGGTTGTTTTAAGCCATAAGCACGAATATCTTCTAATTCTTTTTGGCATAAAGCATGATAACAATCGACTGATTCTAGACCCTTCTGGAAAAATAGATGAGAAATAATCCTTTTGATTTTTCCTTGGGTAGATATGATATAAGGGTCTAGCATTCCGTGAGGAGAGCAGATTATAGGGGCTTTATGATATTTGCTCCATATTCCCATTAATATATGCGGATAACGCCAAAGTGCTTCCATGTGCAAGATATCAGCATTGGTTGCTATCATATAACGTTTCATTTGACGTGAATATAGCAAAGGACCAGCTTTAAATAATTGTATGGGAATATTTTTCCATGATGAAATGTCTTCATCAATGTGTTTATCAGAAAAAGATATTATTTTTAAGTTGTGTTTATGAAATGTTTTGTTCGTAAATAAATCTTTTACAGCATCAAACACCCCTCCAGCTGCCCGAGTTATAGAATATGTACAAATTAAAATGTTCATTTATTAATTAGATTGTGAAGCTAAAACATTACTTATATATTTATACGATTGTTGTTTCATAGATTCAATAAGTGGTGTAACTTTATTATAGTCTATTTCTGTGGCATTATTGATGTCTTCTATACTTATTACAAATCTATTTCTAATCTCTAATGAGGACAGTAAGTTTTCCATTCTTGAGTTTACTTTTTGATGCGTTCTAGGTACTACATAGAATTGTCGGTTCATAATTATTGAGAATGCTGAGCAGTGGAAAGAGTTTGTTATTACAATGTCTGCTTTAGCTATAAGTCCGATAAATTCAGTAGGACCTGCGTATTTTTCTTGGAAATCGGCATAAGTCCTGGGGTATAAGTCTTTAAAAGCAACAATTTTTTTTCCACTTTTTTTAGAAAGATATAATGCTATTTTTTTTATTGTTGCATTGTTTTCTTGGTCATAAACCAAAATATAGTTGTTATAAGTAGGTAAAGTGGCAAGTTGCATCCATTGATTTGGCGATAGGAGAAAAACTGGATCAACGACATGTACTCCTTTTTTGATACCTAAATTATATAATATTTTTAATCCACTGTTTTCTCTTACTGAAATATACTTCAACTTATTAATTTGTGATTTAACAAATGATTCATGTGCTTTAGGAATTTGAGAAATAGAAAAACTGGCAGCGTATGATGCACGTGTTGCTTTCATGGGAGCAAAATCGCAATAAAAAGCTGGATCTAATCCATTTTTTATTTGTGTATTCCAAATTTGGTCACTACCACAAAAATATATGTCAGCTTCTGGTGGATCGTTTAAAAGTTCTTGAAAGGAATTGTACCGTTGTGTTAGATGTAAATATTTACGTGTGTAATTGTTGAATTTTTTACGACTCTTTGATTGCATAATTCTTATAGGAATGACATAACAATAAAAAGCACATTTTATAAATATATTACGATTCCATTTTGGACTGATTGCCCAAAGACTAAGATTCTTTCTGATATAATCAGGCATATAATCTATAATTTCTACTTGGTGTCCTTGAGATGTAAGATATGTCATTAAAGCATATGCTTGTAGTGAAGCGCCGAAATTATAGACATTATGACAAGTAATTGTTTTGATTTTCATTATTTGTTATGTTTGAAGTAATGTTTAATTTTCATTGCTAATATTTTATCAGGTAAAGCAAAAAATAAAGAATATTTGTATCCTAAATGCGGATATAATGTCCTAAATACATTATATCTTACACTCTTTTTTATAGGATGATTTAGTGGTTCATTAGCATCAAGTGCTTCTTTATAAGGGCGTTCTTCTGCATATAGAGAATCGGAACATAAATTAAAAAGTGTATTACCTGCATTTGTATTGATTAATACCAATGACACCCCTTTATTTATATCTGTAATTTTAGTTGATTTTAACCCCCAAAAATCTCCTATGGTTATATCTGCATTTCTTTCTTTTCTTGCAAAATGGCAAGAAAGACAAGAAGGTCGGTACGTAATTCCATTAAAAAAACCCTTCATATAAAGATCATTACTAAGAGGACGCTGATAGCTGGGTAATGTTGGGTTGTCTTCTATTAGTGAGAAATTGTATTGTGAATTGCTACGAAATTTAATTTGTTTTATGTGTTTTTTGAGGATATTTGAAGGAATACTTTCCTTTAAAAATTTGCATGAAGGAACCCCATGGCATATTAACTCTACAGTAAATAAATTAGGATGTTTGGAAAAACGTGCTTTTATGCCAGCTATTTGGCAAGGAGTGCCAATAAAAAGTACACTCTTTTGAGCTTTTAAATCTTCATTTATTTTGGTATATGTTTCATGAATTTCGCTTTGAACATATTTGGACCCTCTTAAACGAAGAATATTTTCAATAGTTGTACATCTAATGTGGCAGATGTTGAAAGGTGGAGTAAAAGCACATCCGTAAATTATACCATTGTTTTTAATAAATTCTTGGGCTAATAAAGTACCTACTCCACCGGAAGTGCTTTCTAGTCGTTTTTTTTCATCTTTCCAATAGCAGGCTATTATTTTTTCAGGAATTTTGTATTTCTGTTTATGTAGTAGAGGACATCTTTTTTCACATAGATTGCATTCAATGCACTTATTATGATTTATTTGTGGATATAGAAATCCATATATATCTTTTTCCATTGTAATTGCATGCTGTGGACATACAGAAAAACAAGAAGCACATCCTGTACACTCTTTATGGGAACATAATGTTGGCATAGAAATACTTAGATAGATTTAAAAATAGAAATTAAGCGTTTTTCATATGTTTCAGGTGTTAATGCTTGAGAGTATTGAAAAGTTCTTAGTGAAAGTTGATCTCTGTATTTGCTGTTTTCCAAAATAGAGGTTACACTATCCACAATGGCATTAACATTTTGTATTGGTATGTATATAGCTGGGAAAGCTTCCAAATCAGTTCCGGCGCATTTTGTTGTAATAATGGGGCAACCGCAACTTGCAGCTTCAATGACAGTTCCTGCAAAACCTTCTGAAAGTGTAGGAAATACATAGGCTTCCGCTGTTCTATATTCTTCTTTTAATTCAGAACTTGTGAGAGTACCTATAAAGTTTAAATCTTTGAAAACTGCTATGTTTTTGTATTTGTTATCAATAGAACCTATAATTCTAAAATCTAAATCTGTATATTTTTGCTTTAATATTGTCGCTGCTTTTGCACAATATATTAATCCTTTCCTTACGGGATCATTACCAACCCAAATAATTTTATGTTTTATAGGCCGATAATTATAATTTGTTTCTTGGATACTGGTAGGATAGGGTAATAAGAATGCTTTTTTAGGATTAAATTCAGGATATGCCATCATTGCATTTAATACGTATTTTGATGGAACTGTATAATAATCAGCGATTTGTAACATTTGGCTTACATATTTCTTTCTTATGGCAATACGATCCTCATATTGCTTCTTTATTCCATGTATGCAAGAGTATTCTGGGTATTTGTTTACTTCATTTAATAGGAAATTGAAAGAAATAGGATTCTCATATATGTCCACAACAACTGTTTTTCCTTGTTCTTTGGCATATTTTATAAATCCTAGATTTTCATAATACATATTATAAATACAATCAGCATCAGCTATTATTTTTTTTTCCTTACGAAAAAAGTTATCTAATGTAAAATATAAGATTTCATTTAATAATTTTGTGTCTATATCCTTTTTGAATAATAATTTTAATATAGGTCTATCTGATGCTTTTATGTATGATTTAGGAATTTCTGGTAATCTTTGACATAATCGCTTAAAAGTTATTCTAGAACTACCTAATTTTAGAAAAATATGAGAAATCTTACCTAGAATCGTATATCTATATGAATCTGTGAATAAAGATTTTAGCATTCCATTTTTGTGTAGAATTTTAGGTATCGCATATCGATGTCTAGCTCCTATTTGTGAGACGATTATATTTTTTGCCATAAATATTATATTTTGTGATTATAATGTTTGAAACTATTACAGTTTATTTTAGCTCTATTTAATGAGATTGTTTTTTTGTGAAATATATGAGTGAATTTATTATGACTACTTTATGTGAATATTCATTTTTTGTGTGAATCTTTTTAATAGATCAATGAACAAAGAGTCCTTTATAAAGAGCAAGGAGGAAATATATATGAACGCTCCTCCTATAATCTGTATAAGTGTAGTAATATAGGTTGGAGAGGCATACATTCCATAAATAAAAATACTGCATCCCATAGGAATTGATAATATGAGATACTTTAAAATATAATATAAGTATGGCTTTATTTCTAATTGCTTACTAAAAAAATAATATTGAATAATAAGGGAGGTAAAACTTGTTGCTGTTGTAGCATATGCTGCTCCTATAAACCCCATAGCCTTTATTAATGTATAATTAAGTATTATGTTTACAACAAGCGCAGAACAATAGGAGCATGTTAGTATCTTTATTTGATTTGTAGCTGTGAAATATTGATTGCCAGAAATGCCAATTAGGGAGTTGGTAATTATTATGGGTGACATAATGATTATTGCTGATATACTAGGAGAAAAATCTATTCCTAAATACCACGGAATTAGGTTATGAGCACAAATTGCTATTCCAAAGCACATAGGAATAGCAAACATTAATGAAACATGTCCTGCTTTTTCTAATAAAAGTTTGATGTCGCTTTTATTGTTATTTATATAACTATTAGCGATTCTTGGCATCATAACAGTACTTAACACTGTTATGAAAGTAAGTGGTATGGTTATTATTTTTTCTCCCATATCATAAAATGCCACCTGTTTTATCTCATGCGTTATTGTTTCAATTAAAATTTTTCCTGTCTGTAGATATAATAAAATTGCTACTTGAGGAAAAAAAAGCACGATAGATCCTTTTATATGTTGAATTTGATTTTTTAATGTCAGGACAATTTTTTTTATATATTTTTTTATTTGGAATAATAAGATAGAAGTTGATACAAACATAGTCATAGACATAATGAGAATGTAAATATATAAATCTTCTTCTCGTTTCACGGCTATGAAAATTAAAATGATGCTGCTAATTTTTACTAGGAAATTTTTTAAAATAGTAGGTTTCATATCTTCCATTCCTATAAAAAACCAAGATGTGTCAATAATGCCTGCTATTAGCCAACCCGAAAAAAGAATGAAATATATAAAGTAGTCAGATGTATATGCAATAATAAAATAAATAATTAGACTTATACATCCCAAAATTAATCTTAACCAAAAAAGTTCCCAAAAGAAAGAGGTGAATTGTTTTATGTTATCTCTATAATAAGCAATTTGTCTTATTCCAAAATTGTAACTTCCTATGAGGCTAATTGTTGATATAATATTACAAATAGAGTATATATATCCATATATCCCTAGATTCTTGGGACCTAGAGTTTGAGCTAAATATGGAGATAAGAAAATGGGTATGAGTAATACTACAATTTGATATATAAAATTGTAGACATAGTTTTGCGTAATTGATTTCATTTAGCTCTTTCTCTTTTTATTCTTAAAATTTTTAAGTAAATAGAAAAAGGTAATATTTTGAATATATTTCGAAGTACTTTAATTTTTAAAGTAAGATGGCCAAGTGGAAGAGGAATTTCTTTCCAAGGTGATAAATTATAATATTTCTTGAATAAATGGGCATAGGGGTGTTTTGAATTTGAGTACCATACTCTAATATGCCAACCTGCTGTAAAATGTAAAATATGTGGGTGAGAAATTGCTGCTTTGATTTCTATGTCATTATAGTAATCTTTTAAGTCGAAAATTTCCTTAATTTGTAAACTTGATAGATAGAAGAAAGGAGTCATGACATTATAGGTGCAAGAAATAGTCTTTATCTTATTTTTGCATACATGGTTAATTATACCTTGATCATGACACGAAATTTTTCCATTCATTTTTTTTATATAAGCAATGAATTGTGATTCTATTTTATTTTTTTTCCACTCTTGAATATTGATTAGCAGAATTCCTGAATTGATATAAATATCCGAAGGTAATAATTGGATATCTTGTTTGAGTTGTGGAGCGATTATATCTTTTACTCCAGCAACATAATATCCTTCAAGATTTGTATTCCATAGATCAAAAAGTGAATAGTTGATGAGTGTGTCGCAATCTAAATATAGAATTTTGTTTTCTTTTACAATTTGAGCTAAGAATAACCTTGCATATGCTGTTTTCCCATTCTGGAAAGTACAAGCATTGTCAAGTCCATAGGCTAAAGAATCAAATTCAATGAAGTATATTTTTCCTTTATAGCTTGAAATGAGGTTGCTTAATCTATCTTTCGATGAATTCGATAGATTATCACTGATGATATATGCTTTTACAGTGAAGAAATTAGCATTGTTTTCTAGTAAACTTTTTAAGGAGCACCATACTAGTTTGGCATAGTTTTCATCGGTGGCGTAAGCAATTGTTAGAGTTTCCATTTTTATTTAAATATCTATTTGTTTTTATTATGCATAATATTGGAATGGTCATAAAAAATAAGGCCCAAAAATTGATAGGTAAATACCCTCGGATAACTAATTGCATCAACATGGGAAACATGAATGATGCAATGACTAAGTCATGATATGTTCTAGGAACGATAGCTTTCTTTTTTAACCATGAACATAATTTTGCAAATAATCCAAACAAAAATAACGTTCCTATTATTCCAAATTCAATGTAGAATTCTGTTAACTGAGCATATGCCCAAGCTCCATCTATAGAGCCTTGTCCCATGAATTGACTTTTTAATTGCTCAAAAATACTAATGGGTTTTTCTGGCCATAAACTTCGTGGAACGCAAGTTACAGCGGTTAGATAAATCATTTGTTCCCCTAAAGTATGGGGGTGATAGTGTGGAAAATATAGAACTGCCGCATATAATGTTTTATATAGGTCAAAATTGCCACTGATACCTTTCCATAATTCTGAAAAATTTAGTCCAGACCAATCAACATATAATATAGAGGTTGTGGCATAATATCGCATGTATTGCATAGCTCCATTAAAAAAAAACAGAATACAACCTAATATGCTAGTAAGCCATATGGGTGGGGATTTTTTGTTTCTTAAATAGTAAAGAACTATTGGTGAAAGAATCACGATTATAATTAACCATCTTTTATTTGTCATAAAAAGACATGCTATTGCAATAAGCCTTAGTATCCAGTTGAAATATTTTTCTTTTTTCTGTGTCGATAATAAATCTATATATAAGAAGCAAGGAATCATTAAATATCGTAGATTTATGATTGCACCTGCTTGATCTTCTGTCTTTTCTAAATAGCCTTGGGTTCCTAAAGTTAGTATATAGTTTAATGAAAACCCTTTCTGTAATAAGTCAAGTAGACAAACACTAATAGATAAAAGTGAAAATCCAAATGCTATTATTATGATTTTCTTTCGTATTTGTTTTTTGGGCAAATAAAATCGTTTTTTTCTTATGGAATTAAAGCTTATTTGTGTCTTGGAGTTATAATATATAAATAAAAACAGACAATATGCTAGTATGTAAATAATAGTAGCTTCTATACAACCACCAAAGACATAGAATCCATTTATTGTTAAGTCGTTTGTATTGATTGAAATTAAAGGAGCGATTGTATAGGTTATGAGGGTTAATCCTAAAACAATAGTTACTGGCTCAAATATATAAATATTTTTTTTGTATATGCAAAGTCCCCAAGCTCCTCCTGTTATAAAATATGCTGTAAGGATAAAGTTGTATTCTGTAGATAAGTGTTGAGTGTTTTTGGTTAGAGATAATAAAATGCCGATGAGTAGATAAATGGTAAAAAATAATATATTGAATGTGGAGTGAAATTTTGGATTCATGAAATTAAAATGTTTTGTTAGTACTAAATTGGAGTGTTTTCTTTTTATATAAAATACAATAGTCAGTGTCTTGAGAATTATTTAATTTAGTATATTGCCAATTGTATCTTTGAGCGTGTTAGAGGAGAAATTTCTACAATTTCAAATTTCTATTAGCGTCCAACTTTGACGTATCGTATAAGGAAAGCCTGTTTTTGAGGTTTCCTCTTAAATAAATCAAAAAATGGGGCTGATTTTTAATATTGTTAGTACTAATTTCGATAGTCAGCGGATGACACGCTCCGCTATTGAGTTGCGATCTCATAGCGGCCATCTTTCAAGTAGGTAAACCCCTCTTCCAGAAAGTTCTTAAATAATTAATACTCTTTTTATATCCATTTTTCATTTTTAGCTAATGGGCGATGAGTGCGCTTGATTTGTCGATATTGTTCATCGTTCAGTTCTGTATATTTTCACTCATCAAAAGAACTCTCATTTTTTAGTGCCATATCCAGTTGCTCATTGGCCATCCGGAAATGATGGCATTCCTTTTCGGATACTAAAATAGTTTCAGGAGAATTAGTCAACTCTTTCACGAATCCTTTTATTTTGGCGAGAATTTCACCTTCTCCACAAACCCCACCGGCATATCCACCCCGGCACATCCCAGCAGCTCCAACCTTACCATCACCTTAGTCTTCCCATCCACTTCCACCAGTTCACCTTCCATTCCCGTCAGCGGACCTTTCACCACCTTCACCCATTCTCCGGCTTCAAGTGGGGCAGCACATATTTCCACCGCCTCCTCACTATAATCCAGCATAAACTTGAACCGTTCCATCTGCTCATCCGGAATAACGGCAGGAGTATGCTCCCCGCGCAACACCATGTACCGGCTTACGGCCGACAGTGTCAACACCTGTGAGCGCTCCGCCGTGTCTACATGAACAAAAATCATCATGGGGATTACCACACGCTGTATTTTCTTCTTCCGATAAGTCCATTGGTGGATTTCTTCTTGTATAGGTAGAAAATTCTCGATGCCCATAGCGGTCAGTCGTTCCGCCGTTTTCTTTTCGTGGTGAAGGCGGACGTATGCCACCAGCCATTTTTTCATATTTTGTAAGAAAATGATGTTAGTTGTTGTATTTTTAGAGGGGAAATGTGCTCTCTGAGCACGCTACGCTGTTACCTGTGTCATAACCGGGTAAGCTTTCTATTTGATTTCGATGCAAAGATAGACATTTTTTTACTATTACAAACTATTTGTTTGCAAAAAATGAAAAATAATTCAGAGATTTGGTATTTGTTTCTAATTTTGCAACTTTTTGAAATTAAGTATAGTTAACGTTATGGAAAAATTAAGCTTTATGAGAAAAATCATGGCAGATTGAAATTCTTTCAGCAACTGAAGGAAGCCATGGAGTATTATTGCATGTCCGAGGACAAGTTTACGGACGAGGAACGAAGGGTTTTAAAGTCTGCCTGCAAGGAAACGTTGAGGTGCATACACCGGCAGGAGGACGCTCGTCTGAAAAAACGTTAATTATCAGACAATGATTTTCTGTACACTTATAGATTTATAATGCGCATATTTACAGCGAATTATATTTTTATAAGTGTACAAAAATGACATTTGCATGGTAATTGTTTTATCTGTTCCTTTGCCGTAAATATGAGAGGAAAAGCCTCCCATGAAGTAACTAAAAGAAAAAACAGATGATTTTTACTGATCGATGCTCTTTCTATTTCTCACTGTTTGAGGACAGACCCGTTGAGATGGCTTTGGAAGAGTTCGTAGGATACATACGCGATGTGCGTTGGAAGACGCAAATCGAAGAGTATCAACGCCTGATGGCCGCAGGTGAGACAAAAACGGCCAAGAAGTTGAAGAACAAATTGCCGGGCATGGTGATAGCCGGGCGCTGCGAGGGAACTCATGCTGAAGAACACCTGGCGCAACTGAGTGGGGATGCCATGTTTGATGCGGACCACAGCCGCGGGCGCGCACTGGAATTTCTGCAGGTATTGAAGCAACTCTCTTGGGTAAAAGCCGGATGGAGAAGTGTATCTTACGACGGAATAAAAATAGTGGTGCGCCTGGAGGCGGAAACCAAGGAGGAATATGCCCTGGCGTATGCCATCGTGGCATGGCACATCACTCAAGCCATTGATTTTCCTTGTGATATGGCTTGCAAGAATATTACCCGCGCTTGCTATGCATCACATGATACGGAGGCGTTTTTCAAATCCGATGCCGAAGTGTTTCCTTGGCGCGCGTTTGTCCGTGAGCATCCCGAACAGGTGAAACAGATATTGGCGGAACTGAACGTGAAACAGCCCGGTGAAGAAAAAAAGACCGGCGAATGTCCGGCTCTCGCATCAGGCATTCTGCGCACGTTTTTCAATGAGTTCCTTGCCCACAATCCCTTTATGGACGGCAAAAAGAATGATTTTCTGCTGAAACTGGGACGTGCCGCCCGCTACAAGGGGGTGACCGATGAGGAGTTGAACCAGTTGAAAGCCTTGGCGGTGGAAAGACTGGCAGGTGCCGATTGTTCTGCCGAAGATATTCCTCCGCGCATAGACTCCGGATACCGCTATGCGGATGTGAACGGGATGCCTCAAAACCCTTTTGTCGGGGACCACAAGGACCAGGGACCATCTTTACGAAATCCGGGAACCGGAAAAGGGGATGAGGACGCTGATAATGAGAAGCTTGAGAGCGACAAACTGCGTAGGGAGGTTTCCTGCTTCCCCGATGAGCTGTTTGACAGGTTGCCCGATTTCCTGAAACGCGGCTTGCGCTCCGTGCGCAACAAGCGCGAGAGGGATATTTTGCTGATGTCCATGATAACCAACATCAGCGGTTGCCTGCCGGGGGTGAGGATGCTTTACGGCCAGATTCATTATTCCGCCGATCTTTACTTTGTGGCGCTTGCCGGGGCGGGCAGGGGAAAAGGAGTGATGCAGCTGGCGGCCATTCTGCCCAATGCCATACAGAATTATTATAATGAGCTGAATAAAAAGGAGGAACGCGAGTATGAGAAAAAGAAGTTGGAATGGGACTTGGAGGAACGTCTTGCCGCACAGGGAAAACGGGTGCCCGACCTGAACAAGCGTCCCGAACCCTTGGTAAAGCATATTCTGAAGGTATCTCCCAATATATCCAAGAGCCAGTTGATTATAGCCTTGGAGGAGAGCGGCCCTATCGGCGTAGTGATGAATGCTTCCGAGCTGGATGCGGTCAGTTCTGCCATGAGCCGGGATTATGGCAAGCACGATGATGTGTTGCGTGCCGTGTTTCATCACGAGGAAGTGTCTTCTTACTTCAAGACTGACAAGCGTCTTATTGTAGCCACCGAACCCCACATGGCCCTGTGTGCATCGGGTACTCCGGGTCAGCTCCGCAAGTTTGTGTCTTCGCTGGAAGATGGTATGTATACCCGTATCGGGTTCTATATAGGACAGGCGCCTTGGGTCTATAAATCGGCGGCTCCCGGCAAGGACAGGGTGGATTCCCGTGTCTTGTTTGGAGAGTTGGGAGAAGAATTGCTTCGCAAGTTTATTTTCCTGTCGCATTCTCCCACCGAGGTATGTTTCACCGAAAAGCAATGGCGGGAACATACGGAGCGTTTTCGGACTTACCTTCGGGAAGTGATTTCGGAAGATGATGATTCTCCGGGTGCCATAGTGTTGCGCCACGGGCTGATTGCGGCACGCATTGCCATGGTGCTCACTACGCTGCGCAAGTGTGAGCCGGAGTGGAATATAAAGGAATGGATTTGTACGGACGAGGATTTCCATACGGCTATGCAGATAGTGGATATATTACTGGAACACAGTCTGTTGCTATCTACTTCTATGGGAGAGAGTCCGAAGGAGGCAAGATTTATCAAGCCTTTCTTCCGCATTCGTCCGGTGTTGGGCAAAATGCCGGAAGTGTTTTCTTATTCGGAGTTTCTGAATGCTGCCCGGGAGGCGGGGATACCCTCTACGTCGGCAAAACGCTATTTGCTGCGTTTGCAGGAATACCAAATTCTTGTAAAAGAGGAGGATAAGTATAAAAAGACAGGGTTGGAATGGCCTGGAAAACCGTAAAGGTGGTCCTTGGTCCTTGTGGGCCTTAGGGGGATGGGGAAAGACCTAATTGTTTTCTAAAAACAATTAGGTCTTTTTTTAAAAGAAGGAAGTCTTTTGTAGGAATAACCAGGTGTTTTTTATCCATCCACCGTAGGGGTGGGGATTATGGCTCTCCCAGATGTCTTATGATGACGGCTACTTCTTGCTTCAGAAAGCTGTGGCGATATTTGTTGTAGCCTATTTTATTCAGTTCTTCTTTCAGTGTTATGTTCTTTTGTATCCAGCGATACAAGGTTTGCAGGGCGGCTGCGGTGTTTCGTTTGGGGCTGTATAGTTCTGCCAGTTCCGCTTTGTCATATGCCCGGATTATGAATACTTTTTCTTCTTTGCTCATGTTCTTTATTTATTTGATTACAAGTGTAAAGATACGAAAAAAGCACCTGTTATCCTAACTATAAAGTAACTAATTCTCGACATTTTTCTACAATATTCTACTGCTCCCGTCATCTCTCTACATTGGGGGTAATCGCTCATTGTATCTTTGCAATGTGATCACAAAGTAGTTGAATATTAACGGTTTAAAAACAAAAAAAGAATTATGGGTAAATCAGTTTCTTATTCGGTTGTAGAGCGTAGAAACCCGTCTGACAAAGATGCCATATCTAAGTTTTATGCTCAGGCGCAGGCCAGTGGTGATGTAACGATTCGTGAAATGTCTGATCGTATTCAGAAGACCTGCACGGTGACGCGTGCGGATGTGGCGGCAGTGCTCACAGCGTTGGAGGATGTGATAGTGGATGCATTGGAAGGCGGTGAGATTGTGAGGCTTGCCGATCTGGGTACTTTCCAGATAGGATTGAGTGGTGAAGGAGCTAATGCGGAGGATCAGTATGATGCTTCCCTGATTAGAAAAGCAAAGATCAATTTCCGTCCGGGTGTTGCTTTAAGTGGTATGCTGCTGGGATTGAAATATACCAAGGTGGATAAGTTGCCGGTGAAGAAAGATAATGTTGAACTTTAAAATTAAAAAATGATGTCTGGAATGAAAAGTAAAGGTACTTGGGGAATGATCCTGAAAGTGATTATTGCGATAGCAACGTCTATCGCGGGTGTGGTAGGAATCAGTTCATGCGTAGGCTGATGAGAGCGATTCATTTGATTGTAGTCCACTGTTCCGCCACAAGGGCGGACAGGGATTTTACCGAGCACGACTTGGATGTGTGCCATCGCCGCCGCATGATGAACGGACCGGGGTATCATTTCTATATCCGCAAGAATGGTGATATAAAGACTACCCGTCCGCTGGAGAAAATAGGTGCCCATGCCCGTGGGTACAACAAGGGGAGCATAGGCATTTGCTATGAAGGGGGAGTGAGTGAACGGGGCCGGCCTGCGGATACCCGCACAGTGTGGCAGAAGCATTCGCTGCGTGTGCTCATCAGGACTTTGCTGGTGGATTATCCTGATTGCCGGGTGTGCGGGCATCGGGATTTGAGCCCGGATCTGAATGGAAATGGAGAGATAGAGCCGGAGGAATGGATTAAGCAATGCCCCTGTTTTGATGTATCAAAAGAAATGTATGATAAATAATATTTATATTATATAGCGTAATAAGACTAATTCCTTTCTTTGAAAGTTAAAATATTAACATTCGGGAAAGGGATTAGTCTTTTGTTTTATATGTAATAATTTATATAATCGCTATTTCTTTACATTACTGTCGCCATATCCATAGCCGTAACCATATTTCTTTCCATAGCCATAATACTTTCCATATTTGCCATATCCATAATAATAACTGTTCTTCTTTTTCTTCATATCCAGCCCATTGATAACGGTACAAAGATTGGGTAGTTTTTTCTGTTCGTTCAATTCATTGATCAGCGTATAGTCAGCCTTGTGGGTATAGTCTGCCCGACACACGTAGATACTGGCATCTGCCACACGGGCTATCAGTTGGGTATCGGTCACCATGCCGATGGGAGCCGTGTCCATTATGATATAGTCAAAGTGTTCTTTCAGTAGCTTAATAGCTTTCGGCAAAGATTCGCGGGCTAACAACTCCGTGGGGTTGGGAGGAATAGGACCTCCGGGCAAAATATATAAATGGGAATTGATGGCTGATGCCTGTACCAATGATATCAGGTTGGTGTGCTCCGGGTCGGCAAGAAACTGGGTGATGCCGCCTTCTTTGTGTGACATCTTGAAGGCTTTGTTCAGTCCCGGCTTGCGGATATCCAGTCCCATAATGAGCACCCGTTTGCCTAGCAAGGAAAGGCTGACGGCAAGATTGGAGGCTATGAATGTTTTTCCTTCGCCCGTGGTGGTAGAGGTGACCAAGATTACTTTGTCGCTGCTTTTCATCATATAGAGAACATTGGTGCGCACGTTGCGGAATGTTTCTGCCATCAGGTCATTCTGATTCTCGCGCACCACCACTGCTCCCGCTACAGGTTGTTTTTCTGCAATAGGAACATCACCGATAATGGGTAAAGAGGTAATTTTCTCAACGTCATTCCTACTCTCTATTTTGTATTTGAAGAGTTCGGTAACATAGATGACGAGTACCGGAATAGCAATACCCAGTATGAGTGACACTAAGTAAATCATTTTCCCTTTGGGGGATACGGGAATGGCATCTGCAATGGCTTCATCTACAATCCGGGCATTATTGGCAGTAGATGCCAGAGTGATGGCATTCTCTTCACGTTTTTGGAGAAGCATCAGGTACAATCCTGCTTTTATCTCTTGCTGGCGGGAGATGCTTACCAGTTGACGTTCCTGTCCGGGGGCATTGACTATGCGGCCTGCATATTTTCCTGCCTGGCGTTCCAGGTCTGCTTGGGTAATTGCCAATCCTCTTTGTACGCTGTTTATGGTTGTCAATACATTGCTGCGCATGGCGCGGATGCTGGCATCCAGGTTTACCACTACCGGATTGTTCTCGGAAGAGGTGCGGAGCAAGCGTTTGCGTTCCAACAACATTTCGTTGTAGCGGTTTATCAATTCGGTCAGTCCGGTGTCGGTCAGTCCCACGTTGACGGGGAGTACTTCGTAGGCATGATCCGGATTGTTGGCATAGCCGGCAAGGAATTGTACCAAGCGGAGCTGGGTGCTGTTTTCCGCCCGTTTCTTCTCGTATTCGGAGTTTTCGCTTAGGGCGAGTTGGGCATCACTTTTCAGGTCGGTCAGTCCGGCGTCCCGTTTAAAGCTCTCCAGTGCTTGTTCGGTAGTTCCCAGTTCTCCGTTAATAATCTCGATGCGGGCATTAATGAATTGGGCTGTTTTGGTGGCAACTTCGTTTTTATCGTCGTTGGCATCACGGTTGTATATTTCTACCAGTTTGTTCACAAAGTCGGCTCCGCGTTGTTTGTTGGTGTCTTTTAATGAAATCTGGGCAATGGTGGTAGTCTTTGAGGTGGGTTCAATGCTCAAAGCTCCACTATAGTTACTCGCCACTCCACGTGGTGAGGATACCGTTGCCATAATTGTCTGTTGCCCTTTTATATCCGTGGAGTCTGTACGGGTGAAGCTGAATGTGCCCGACGGGGTTGTGAGCAAGGCAGGCAGTTTGTCAAACTGCTTCGTGTATTCTTGTTCTCCTATCCATATTTTTACATTCAGTTTGTTTCCTGTCAGCAGGGTTAGTTCCAGTTTTGCCGCACCGGGCAGCTTTTCAGCTTCTTCGGGGGTAATCCACACTTTAACAGGAGAGGTTTTGTAAAGCTCTATTTTATGGAAACTGCCTTTGGCAGTATAGTTGATATATAGGTCCAGCTCTTCCACTACCTTTTTTATCAATGTACGCGAATGCAGAATTTCCACTTCATTGTCGAAATTGCTGATAGAGGAATAGAAGCCCAGGTCTTCCAAATCTGCCACTCCTGTTCCGGACTTGCTGTTTTTGTCATTGTCTTTGATGATGACAGAGGAGGATATGTTGTACACCGGAGCCGTATAGCGCAGGTATAGCCATCCGCCCGTCAGACATAGCAGGATACATGCCACAAACCATGGCCAGTGAATGATGTATCTGAACAGGACTGCTTTGAAATCTGTTTTTTCTTCTTTTTCTTCCAGGTATAAATCGTCGTATAAATCTTCTTTCATAATGTGGGTTTATTTGGCTATGGTTACTATCAGGCTTACCAGTGAAACAAGCGTTCCTACTACGGAGAACCAGATGGTGGTGCTGTTGCTGATTCCTGCATTCTTGGCTTTTGTTTTATTGGGAGTGACGTATATCACGTCATTCTGCTGTAAATAATAGTAAGGCGATACTACGATTCCGGCATCATTCATATCCAACGGAATAATTTCACGGCGTCCCTGTGCGTTTTCGCGGATCAGTTTCACATTGTCACGCTGTCCATATACGGTCATGTCTCCTGCCATGGCCAGCGCTTCCATTATGTTTACCTTTTCGTTGGTGATGGTGAAGGTTCCCGGAGATGCCACTTCTCCTATGACTGAAATCTTGTAATTGGTCATGCGCACATTTACAATCGGGTCTTCTTTGAGGTAGGTTTTTAGTTTCTCTTTGATCAGGTTTTCTGCCTGTCCTTTGGTCAATCCTCCGATGTGGAGTGTTCCCAATACGGGGAAATCAACGTTCCCGTTATTGTCTACCAGATATTGTTGCAATGTCGGTTGACTAGTGAGGTTTTTGTTGTTTACTGTTATGGGGGTAGCCACAGTCAGGTTGAACGGAATGGCTGCCTCGGGGTCGGTGGTGTTGATTGTGATGGTCAACAGGTCTTTGGGCATAATGCGGGCGTCATATAGAGGTGTCTCTATTTTTGCCGTGTTTATATACTCGGAACCTTGCAGGTAAGGAACCTTTTTGTAGGCAGTGCAACTGGTCAACATCAGTAATGCAAGTACAAATAGTGAAAAGTTCAGTCGTTTCATCTTTTTTCAGATTCTCTATTTATTAAATTTATTCTCGTAGAAAATGTCAGTCTTAATAAGCCTTTTTATCCTTGCGGATGGTGTTTGCTATCGTTCGGTATATAATGTATAAATCGAGCAGGAATGACCAATGCTCTATATACCAAATGTCCGCTTTGACGCGTCCCTCCATATCTTCCACTTCGCGGGTTTCTCCACGGAATCCGGTGACTTGTGCCCAGCCCGTGATGCCTGGCTTAACGAAATGGCGCACCATATATTTGTTGATGATACAGGAGTATTCTTCGGTGTGTTTCAGCATATGGGGGCGCGGCCCTACAATAGACATATCGCCCAGCAACACATTAATGAACTGCGGGAGTTCATCAATATTGGTGCGGCGTATGAAATCACCAAATTTGGTTTTTCTGGGATCATTGGCTGTGGCTTGCAGGATATCCGATTCCTTGTTTACCTTCATGGAACGAAATTTATAACACCAAAATTCTTTGTTGTTCAGTCCGTTACGTTTCTGCTTAAAGATAATAGGTCCCGGAGAAGTGATTTTGATGCCGATACCTACTATAATGAATATAATAGGGAAGAGTGTGCATAAGAAGATTAATGCACATATCACATCAAATGTACGTTTTGCCAGTCTGTTTTCTATTTTTTCCAGCGGCTCCTTGCGTATGCAGAGGATGGGGACGCTGCCTATCATTTCAAAATGCATACGGTGGCGCAAGTAGTTTCGTACATTGGGAACACTATAGAAATGTATCAGATGGTTTTCACAATGATTAATTACGGGTACAATGCATTCACTCATACTGGAGGGTAGACAGCAATAAAGCTGATTAACAGTGTGATGTGATAGGTAATCAATTACATCTTTCAGTTCTCCCAGATAGGTACAGCTTGCCGGGAATTTAGCATTTGGAGCTGTGTCAAAGTATCCTAGGACTCGATATCCACTTGTCTTATCCGAGGACATTTCATGATAAAGTGCTGCTATATTTTCAGTACTTCCCAGGTAAAGGACTGTACGGAAATTGCCTCCACGACATCTGTAGAACTGTATGCAAAATCTAAAGAATAACCGATAGAAAGTGAGGCAGATGGTGAGCAGAATGAGATAATAGATAAAGAATCGTTTGGGGAGTATATAAAACTCGGATAATGCAATCATGCAAATGGATAATAATGAGAAATAAAAGATATTTCGGAGCACCCTTAGTACGATTTGGTCGGCACGAACTCCCCGTCGATGCAATATGACGCCACCGGAAATGGTGCAGGCAAAATAGCATACACTGAGTAGAGTCAAGATTTGGGGTAAAGTTCCACCAAGGAAACTTTCCCCAAACAACTCTTTCCATATTAAATAAAATGAGATGAATAGTGTATTTAGAATAATAATATCTCCTAATATAACTGCTCCTTTTAGAACTTTATTAAATCTTTGAATTTGTATCATATGTCTATTCTTTTAGATGTCAAACAAATAATATACTCGTAGAATCCCTGTTTTACAGATGTTACTTAATTTCATTCTATAAGTTTTCCGTTAATTCATAATTAACGGAAAAATAGAAAATAATCACTTGTATAATATTATTCTATAAACAAGACATAGGATAATTATGTAAATCTCTAGAAGTAACTTGCATTGTATTTGTGGATGTAAATATGATGTGTGTCTTTATTTTTTATAAGCTACCATATCTTTTTACAATGTTCATTTTATTATAGGATTTTGTCTATCTTAAACAGTCTTTTTACTAAAATCAAGAAAAAAAACCGGTTTTACTTGTTTGATATCTGTTTTATATCTAATTTTGAGCCGAAAATTATTCCCGTTAATTATGAATTAACGGAAGCTCAAATTCCTAATACCTAGCTTATTATCCAATTAAGCGGTCTTCTTCCCACTATTTCTTACGTATGAATTTATTACGTTGTTAGCTCTCTTTAGCTCTTCATTTTTGAAACTTTTCATGTATCCTTCTGTAACTTTTACCGATGAATGCCCGAAAGCGTCACTGATTAATTGATCTGAAAAATTGCAATATTTGGCGAGAGTAGCCCATGTATGCCGGGTGGTGTATGAACTGACTTTTGCAGCAACGCCACATCGCACAGCCAGACGCCTCAGATTATAATTCAAGGTGCGTAGTGCCTGTTGATACTCCGTATATAAATCCTCTCCCTCTTTTTTTCCGCTGAGAATAGGGAAGAGATAAGGTGAGTCAGCATCCGTAGTTTGATATTTACGGATCAGTTCCATGGCAGCAGGTGGCACTTCCACTTCTATTCTAGTACCCGTCTTGCGTCTGAGGTAGGAGATCATATTCCCATTCAAGTCGCTTTTATGAAGATGAGCCAAATCTACAAAAGGCATACCGCGTAGTTGGAACATCAGGTTGGCCCATACCCTGCATTCCTGCAAATCAGCAGGTAGTTCTTTGGTGAGTTCTACGTTCAGCAGTTTATTCATATCCTCTGCTTCCAGCGCACGCTTAGTGTCATTTTTGATTCCTGTACGCACGTGTTTGAACAAGTAGGGATTATGCTGCACAAGGTTGGCCTCCACCGCCTTGTTGTAGGCGCCTCGCAATATGCGCATATAGGTGGAAACGGTGCACCAGCTCAACTGCTTGTTGCGAAGGTGGTTTTCATATTGTTTCAATATTACCTTATTCAGTTGGTGAAAATAAATGGTTTTTGTTTTTAGAAACTCACTGAATGAATTTAAGGTACTTTGATAAATATGTGCCGTACCGTAACGGTCTTCTGCTTTCAGTTCTTCAATAGTGTTATCCATAAACTCATTGAACTTTTTTTTCTTTCTCATAACTTTGGTTTTTTAATGATACATAGTCTTAACTTAAATCGAATATAGCTGTAAAAGTTCAATTTAGAAAAGTTATTTGTCTAATTCTGTATTATATTATTCTATCTATTTATTCCCGGCTTGTGAGTACGCCTTTTCATTATCTTCGTCTCACCGTAAATGATTTATATGAAAATAATGAAAAATATCAGGCTAGGAACACTTGTTGCGTGTATGTGCGTGTTGTGGGGTTGCGGAAAACCCAGTGTAAATATTGTGATGCCACAGGAGGCTTCGAACCGGGTTCAGTTTGCGGGCGAGCACCTGAAGAAAGCATTGGAAGGTGCAGGTTATTCATCCGTTGTACGGACAGACACGGCGGGGATAGATCCCGATGCGGTCTGTATCCGGCTGACGCAGGCGGCGGATACCACGGGACTGAAAAAGGAAGGTTTTTCCATCTCTACAAATGGCAATGTAACCACGGTGACCGGTAATGACGGCACCGGTGTGATTTATGGTTGCCGTGAATTGATAGACCATGTGGAGGAATACAATGACCTGCAATTTCCGGCGGAACTGAAGGATGCACCCGAAATGGTGTTGCGCGGCAGTTGCGTGGGTATTCAGAAAATGGAATATCTGCCGGGACGCGGGGTGTATGAGTATCCTTATACTCCCGAAAGTTTCCCTTGGTTTTATGATAAAGAGCAATGGATAAAATATCTGGATATGCTGGTAGAGAACCGCATGAACTCGCTTTACTTATGGAACGGGCATCCGTTTGCCTCACTGGTGAAGCTGAAAGATTATCCGTTTGCGCTGGAGGTAGACGAGGAAACATTCAAGAAGAATGAGGAAATGTTCTCCTTCCTTACCACCGAGGCGGACAAACGTGGTATCTTTGTGATTCAGATGTTTTATAATATTATCCTGAGCAAGCCCTTTGCAGAGCATTACGGGCTGAAGACACAGGATAGAAACCGTCCTATCACTCCGCTGATCAGTGACTATACCCGTAAATCGGTGGCTGCATTTATAGAGAAGTATCCCAATGTGGGGCTGCTGGTGTGCCTGGGCGAAGCAATGGATACCTATGAGGATGATGTGGAATGGTTTACCAAGACAATCATCCCCGGTGTGAAGGATGGATTGCAGGCATTGGGACGCACGGATGAACCGCCCTTGCTGCTGCGTGCGCATGATACGGATTGCAAAATGGTGATGGATGCGGCTTTGCCTCTGTATAAGAATCTGTACACCATGCATAAATACAACGGAGAGTCACTGACTACTTATGAACCGCGCGGACCGTGGTCCAAGATACACCAGGATTTGAGCGCACTGGGAAGCATACATATAAGTAATGTGCACATCTTGGCCAACTTGGAACCGTGGCGCTGGGGATCTCCGGACTTTGTGCAGAAGGCGGTGACTGCCATGCACAAGGTACATGGGGCGAATGCGTTGCATCTGTATCCGCAGGCTTCGTATTGGGACTGGCCCTATACGGCGGACAGACTGCCGGACGGCGGACGTGAATTTCAGTTGGACCGCGACTGGATATGGTACAAGACCTGGGGACGCTATGCATGGAATTGCCACCGGGACCGTGATGCCGAGGTGCGTTATTGGGACAAGCAGTTGGGAGATTTCTATGGCACAGCTCCTTCGGAGGCAGGGAATATTCTGGAGGCTTATGAGCAGAGTGGCGAGATTGCGCCGAAGCTGCTTCGCCGTTTCGGCATAACGGAAGGCAACAGGCAGACGTTGCTGCTGGGAATGTTTATGAGCCAGTTGGTGAATCCTTATAAATACACCATTTACCCGGGATTCTATGAAAGCTGCGGACCGGAAGGGGAGAAGCTGATAGAATACGTGGAGAAGGAATGGAAGAAACAGCCGCATGTGGGCGAATTGCCTTTGGACATTGTGGCACAGGTGGCGGAACATGGCGACAAGGCGGTGGCGGCTATCAACAAAGCGGCTGCATCGGTAACCCGTAATAAGGATGAATTCGGACGCCTGCAGAATGATATGCATTGCTATCGCGAGTTTGCTTATGCTTTTAACCTGAAGGTGAAGGCGGCGCAACATGTGCTGAATTATCAGTGGGGAAAGGATTTGGCGGAATTGGATGCGGCTATTCCATTGATGGAACAGAGCCTGGAGCATTACAGAAAGCTGGTTTCGCTGACTGACAGTACTTATTATTATGCCAACAGCATGCAGACGGCGCAACGCCGTATTCCCATCGGTGGTGATGGCGGCAAGAATAAGACTTGGAAAGAGCTGCTGGTGCATTATGAAAATGAGTTGGCAAATTACAAGGCAAACTTGCAGTTGCTGAAAGATAAGGCTGCCGGAAAGGTAACGGAAAACACGGTTGAGGTAAAACCGCTATCGGCCGGCAATGTAAAGATATTGAATGGTTTGACTCCGGTGAAGTTAGGGGTAGGCGCCAGCCTGTTCGCCAATGTTCCCGGCAAGGTAGAGGCATTGGCTCCCGAATTATCGGGATTGACGGCTTACCGTATGAATGGGGATGTGCAACGCAAAGAGGGTACTACGATTGAGTTTGAAGCGGCGGCTCCGGTGAATTTGCTAGTGGGTTATTTTCGCGATGACCAAAAGAAGTATGCAAAAGCTCCGAAGCTGGAAACGGATGCATCGGCCAATGATTACGGTCAGGCTGAACCGAAGTTGACGAATGCGGTTCGCATTGCGGGAATGCCGTTGGCAAATGTGCACGCTTATCATTTTGAGGCAGGGAAACATACGCTGTTGCTGCCGAAAGGATATACGATGGTACTGGGATTTACGGATGCACAGGTCACTCCGCGGAATGCAGGGCTGGCGGGGGCTGAGGAAACGATGGATTGGATGTTTTATTGATTGATATGAAGAAAATATTAATACTGGCATTTTCCTTCTTCACATTGGGCGTAAATGCCCAGCGTGAAGTCCCGCAATCGCGTATGGAACAAATCTATGAGGAAGCAAAGACTCCTTATAAATACGGACTGGCAGTAGCCCCTGCGGATAACTACCACAAGATAGACTGCCCCACTGTGTTTCGTGAAGGCGATAAATGGTACATGACTTATGTGGTATACAACGGTAAAAGCGGACTGGACGGACGCGGTTATGAGACCTGGATAGCAGAAAGCGACAACCTGCTGGAATGGAATACCTTGGGACGCCTGCTGTCTTACCGGGACGGCTACTGGGACTGCAACCAGCGCGGAGGTTTCCCCTCACTGCCGGATATGGAGTGGGGAGGGAGTTATGCCCTGCAAACCTATAAAGGAAAGCACTGGATGACCTACATAGGTGGCGAGGGAACTGGCTATGAGTCGGTAAACAAACCACTGTATATCGGTCTGGCATGGACGGACCTGCCACTGGGCATTGCCCATGAATGGCAGGCACAAGACCGGCCTGTGATGAGCATCCATGATAAAGACGCGCAATGGTGGGAGAAACTGACCCAATATAAGAGTGTGGTTTATTGGGATAAAATCCAGACTCTGGGTGCTCCCTTCGTGATGTTCTATAATGCGGCAGGCCGCCATCCGGAAACGGATTTGAAAGCGGAACGCGTAGGCATCGCTCTCTCTAAAGACATGAAACACTGGAAACGCTACGCAGGAAATCCGGTCTTTGCACATGAAGCGGATGGGACGATTACGGGTGATGCGCATATCCAGAAAATGGGGGATGTGTATGTGATGTTTTATTTCTCGGCTTTTGAACCGAGCCGCAAATATAAGGCGTTCAATACCTTTGCCGCCAGCTATGACTTGGTGCACTGGACGGACTGGAAAGGAGAGGACTTGATCATTCCTTCCAAGAATTATGATGAACTGTTTGCCCATAAGAGTTATGTGGTGAAGCATGACGGAGTGGTTTATCATTTTTATTGTGCAGTGAACAATGCCGAGCAGCGGGGGATAGCTGTGGCTACCAGTAAACCGATGGGACGTTCACAGGTGCGTTTCCCGGAACCGGAGGTGAAGAATCGCCGCATGGTGATGGAGCTGGGTAAAGGATGGAAAACATGGCTAACTCGTAGGGGCGGGGTTTGCCCGCCCGATAATGGTCCGAATGGTGTATACGGGCAGGCAGACCCTGCCCCTACAGCGGCGGTTGTCAATCTTCCCCACAACTGGGATGATTATTACGGTTATCGCCAACTAACCCATGGAAACCTGCATGGCACAGCCATGTATGAAAAGACTTTTACACTGGATAATTCTCAATTTTTAATTCTCAATTCTCAATTTAAGAAGCGTTATTTCCTCCGTTTCGAAGGAGTAGGCACCTATGCCACCATCACCCTGAATGGCAAGGATTATGGCCGCCATCCGGTAGGTCGCACCACCTTGACCCTGGACGTAACCGATGCCTTGAAACAAGGAACGAATAATCTGACCGTAAAAGCAGAGCATCCCGAAATGATAGCCGATATGCCTTGGGTGTGCGGCGGCTGTTCATCGGAATGGGGATTCAGTGAAGGTTCCCAACCTTTGGGAATATTCCGCCCCGTGGTATTGGAAGCCACGGATGAAATCCGCATAGAACCTTTCGGTGTGCACATTTGGAACGATGACAAGGCAGAAAATGTGTATGTGGAAACCGAAGTAAAGAATTATGGTAAGACCACTGAAACAATAGAAGTAGTGAACAAATTCAGTAATGCCGATGGAAAGCAAATATTCCGTTTGACAGAAAAAGTCACTTTGCAACCGGGAGAAACAAAAGTAATCAAACAACAGTCTCCGGTACGGAATCCTATTCTTTGGAGCACGGAGAATCCTTATCTGTACAAACTGGCAAGCATGATAAAACGTGGAAAGAATACGGCGGACGAAATAAGCACTTCATTCGGCATCCGCACCATCAGTTGGCCGGTGAAGCGGCAGGATGGCGACGGGCGTTTCTACTTGAACGGTCAGCCTACCTTTATCAATGGCGTATGTGAATATGAACATCAGTTCGGGCAAAGCCATGCTTTCAGTCCCGAACAGGTGGCGGCACGTGTGAAGCAGATGCGTGCGGCAGGTTTCAATGCTTTCCGCGATGCACATCAGCCTCACCATTTGGATTATCAGAAGTATTGGGATAAGGAAGGTGTGTTGTGGTGGACTCAATTCTCGGCACACGTGTGGTATGATACGCCGGAGTTTCGCGAGAACTTTAAGCATTTGCTGCGCCAATGGGTTAAGGAGCGCCGTAATTCGCCCAGTGTGGTGATGTGGGGATTGCAGAATGAGAGTACATTGCCTCGCGAGTTTGCGGAAGAATGCAGTGAAATAATCCGTGAGATGGACCCGACTGCCCGCGCCATGCGCGTCATTACGACTTGCAACGGAGGTGAGGGTACGGATTGGAATGTGATTCAGAACTGGAGTGGCACGTATGGCGGCGATGTGAATAATTACGGTCGTGAATTGTCACAAGGGAATCAGCTGTTGAATGGGGAATATGGCGCATGGCGCAGCATCGGGCTTCATACGGAACCGGCGGATTTTGATGCGAATGGCGTATGGAGCGAAGAACGTATGTGCCGGTTGATGGAAACCAAAATCCGGCTGGCCGAACAGGCAAAGGATAGTGTGTGCGGGCAATTCCAGTGGATATTCAGCAGTCATGACAACCCGGGACGTCGTCAGCCGGACGAAGCCTATCGCAAGATAGATAAGGTGGGGCCGTTTAATTATAAAGGACTGGTTACTCCATGGGAAGAACCGCTGGATGTATATTATATGTATCGTGCCAACTATGTGCCGGCGGCGAAAGATCCGATGGTGTACCTGGCAGGGCATACATGGGCGGATCGTTTTGCAACGGGACGCAGGCGTGCCACTATCGAGGCATATAGTAATTGTGATAGTGTGTTGCTGTATAATGATGCGGTGAATGCACAGTTCCTGGGACGAAAGGTGAATCAGGGTGTGGGCACTCATTTTATGTGGGAGAACCGGGATATTCGCTACAATGTGCTTCGCGCGGTAGGTTATTATAAAGGACAGGCTGTGGCGGAAGATATATTGGTGCTGGAAGGTTTGGAGAAAGCTCCTCATTTTGATGCTTTGTATCAGGCTTCTGCGGTTGTGCCTCAGTATGACAGGAAAACCGAATTGCTGAAAGGTGCCGAGGGATATACATATCTCTATCGTCTGAATTGCGGAGGTGATGATTATACAGATACTTATGGTCAGCAGTGGGTACAGGATAACACAAATTATTCTCATTCGTGGGCGGAGGATTTTATACAGTCCGCGGATAGCGTGCAGTTACTCAGCCCGTATCAGGCAAGCCAGCGTACTACCCCTGATCCGATTCATGGAACGCGGGATTGGAAGCTTTTCCAGAGTTTCCGTTTCGGTCGCCACAAGTTGAATTTCCGGTTCCCGGTGCCCGATGGCGAGTATCGTGTAGAGCTTTATTTCACAGAACCTTGGCATGGTACAGGGGGAAGTGCTCAGACTGATTGTGAAGGCCTTCGTATTTTTGATGTGGCAGTGAATGACCGCGTGGTGTTGGATGATGTGGATGTATGGGCGGAAGCTGGACATGATGGAGCTTGCAAAAAAGTAGTAGATGCTACTGTGACGGGTGGAGTTTTGAAGATTGATTTTCCGGAGGTGAAAGCGGGACAGGCTTTGATTTGTGGGATCGCGATAGCGTCTTCTTCCTCTGTCAATACTTCTTCTTCTGTCATTCTGAACAAAGTGAAGAATCTGAATCCATCCACCGATACCTTCAGTTGGGCAGCGCAAGAAAAGGAAGTGATGGAAAAGACTCCCAAAGAATTATTGCCGGAAGATAAGAATGCCCGTGCCAACGTGACTTATGAGGCGGAGGATGCTATATTAAAAGGTAAATACATTCGGAAAGAATATAAGAAACAGACAGGTGTATTCTTTGGAAAAGGAGCTAAGAACAGTATTACCTGGAATGTCTCTACGGGCTTGGCACAGGTGTATGCACTTCGTTTTAAATATATGAATTCTACTGGTAAACCGATGAAAGTACGCATGCAGTTTATTGATTCCAAGGGGGTAGTGCTGAAAGAAGATGATCTGACCTTTGCCGAAACTCCCGGAAAGTGGCGTATGCTGAGTACTACCACGGGGACTTATATCAATGCCGGATATTACAAAGTGGCGCTTTCTGCACCGGATATGGAGGGGCTGGCGCTGGATGCGCTGGATGTGCAGTAAACAATGTAACTATCTTATTGTTCACCGTAGGGGCAGGGTTCGCCTGCCCGAATACATAATGCAAACTGTTTTCGGGCGGGCAAACCCCGCCCCTACGGTAAATGATAACGAGAATTCCTTTTAACTCGCCCTCTTATGGTAAAATGAATTCTACAAATATTAAGAAGAAAGTTTCAGAGATTAACTTTTTTACCTAACTTTGCACTCCGAAACTAACCTCTTAAAAATATGTTAATCGATTTACTACATTCTTCTTATTTTTCGCTCTTCCTCATTGTAGCGTTGGGCTTTATGTTGGGAAGGATTAAGATAAAGGGTTTGTCACTGGATGTGTCGGCCGTTATCTTTATAGCCTTACTCTTCGGTCATTTCGGGGTGATTATCCCTAAAGAACTGGGAAACTTCGGTTTGGTACTGTTTATCTTTACCATCGGTATTCAGGCAGGTCCCGGTTTCTTCGATTCCTTTCGGAGCAAAGGAAAGACCTTGATTCTTATTACCATGCTCATTATTTCTTCGGCTTGTTTGACGGCGGTGGGCTTGAAGTATGCTTTCGATATTGATACGCCCAGCGTGGTGGGACTGATAGCGGGAGCGCTGACCAGTACGCCCGGTCTTGCTGTGGCTATTGACAGTACAAACTCCCCATTGGCATCTATCGCCTACGGTATCGCTTATCCGTTTGGTGTAATCGGCGTTATCCTGTTTGTGAAGCTGTTGCCTAAGATTATGCGCGTGGATTTGGATAAAGAAGCCCGCAGACTGGAACTGGAACGACGCAGCAGTTTCCCCGAATTGACAACTTGTATCTTTAAAGTCTCTAATCAGGCAGTTTTCGGACGCACCTTGGCACAGATCAATGCACGTGCCATGACGGGAGCCGTGGTTTCGAGAGTGAAGCATGAAGATACCATATTGATGCCGAAAGCAAGCACTCTGTTGCAAGAGGGTGACTATGTGCAGGCAGTGGGTAGTGAGGATTCATTGAACCAGTTTGCTGTGCTGGTGGGTGAACGCGAAGAAGGTGAACTGCCTCTGGACCAGACACAGGAAATAGAGTCACTGTTGCTGACTAAGAAGGATATGATTAATAAACAGTTGGGGGATTTAAACCTGCAACGCAACTTTGGCTGTACGGTTACCCGTGTAAGACGAAGCGGTATCGACCTGTCCCCGTCTCCGGATCTGGCTTTGAAATTTGGTGATAAGTTGATGGTGGTAGGTGAGCGCGAAGGTATCAGGGGAGTAGCCCGCCTGTTAGGAAATAATGCCAAACAATTATCGGATACTGATTTCTTCCCGATTGCAATGGGTATCGTGTTGGGTGTTTTGTTCGGCAAGATCAATATCTCTTTCTCAGATACCATGTCTTTCTCTCCGGGATTGACCGGCGGGGTGCTGATGGTGGCTTTGCTGCTGAGTGCAGTGGGTAAGACGGGACCTATTATTTGGTCTATGTCCGGTCCTGCCAATCAGTTATTGCGCCAGTTGGGATTGTTGTTGTTCCTGGCGGAAGTGGGAACTTCGGCAGGTAAGAACCTAGTGGCAACTTTCCAGGAAAGCGGTTTGCTGATGTTCGGAGTAGGGGCGGCCATTACGTTGGTTCCTATGCTGGTGGCAACGCTGGTGGGGCGCTTGGCATTTAAGATCAGCCTGTTGGATCTTTTGGGAACCATTACGGGTGGTATGACCAGTACACCCGGTCTTGCTGCTGCCGATTCGATGGTAGACAGTAATATCCCAAGTGTAGCGTATGCTACGGTTTATCCTATTGCAATGGTATTCTTGATTCTGTTTATACAGGTGATTGCTTCGGCGGTTTATTGATATAGGATAAATAAGGAAGCGGGGGGTGTCAAAACTCTAAAGTAATTATCAAATTGTTCACCGTAGGGGCGGATTGAATCCGCCCGAACCAATGGTCACGACCTTGGGAGTAATATACAAAGCAAATTATTATCGGGCAGATTCAATCTGCCCCTACGGTAAAATGATAGCCAATTTTTGTTTTGACACATCCTCTTCTTTTTTTCTGATTCTTACAGTACAGAACACTCCATTATCCGTCCTCACTTGAAACGGAAAGAATAAAAATATGAAAATATATGGATTGTTACTGTGCAGCCTGATAGCCGGATCATTGCAGGCCCAACAGATAAACGACTGGGAGAATCATCATGTACTTCAGATAAACCGCGAACCGGCAAGGGCGGCATTTATACCTTTTGCTTTGCAAAAAGGAGATTGCTCCATGAGCTTGGACGGGATATGGAAATTCCGTTGGACTGCTGTGCCTTCCCAGCGTATTCTTGATTTCTATCACACTGATTTTAATGATAAGGACTGGATGGATTTTCCGGTTCCTGCCAATTGGGAAATAAACGGATATGGCACACCTATCTATGTATCGGCAGGCTATCCGTTCAAGATAGATCCTCCGCGTGTAATGGGAGAACCCAAGGCTTCATATACCACCTACAAAGAGCGTAACCCGGTGGGGCAATACCGCCGTGACTTTACCTTGCCCGCCGGATGGGAAGCAAACGGACAGACTTTCCTCCGCTTTGAAGGAGTGATGAGCGCTTTCTACGTTTGGGTGAACGGTGAACGGGTGGGGTATAGCCAGGGCAGCATGGAACCCAGTGAATTTAATATAACCCATTGGCTGAAGCCGGGTAAAAATAAAATAGCTTTAGAAGTATATCGCTATAGTGACGGTTCTTATCTGGAGGATCAGGACTTTTGGCGTTTCGGAGGTATCCACCGCAGCATTCACCTGGTGCATACCCCGAATATCCGCATTCGTGATTATGCAGTGCGCACACTTCCCGCAACCTTGGGAAACGATAACGATTTCTTATTGCAGATAGATCCTCAATTCAGTGTGTATGAGGGGATGACGGGAAAAGAGTGTACCTTGCAAGCCACTCTGAAGGATGCAGAAGGAACAGAAATACTGATCCTGAAAGGGAATGTAGAAGAAATACTAGATCTGGAGCATAAGGCAGCCCGTATGAACGAGTGGTATCCGCAACGGGGATCTCGCAAAATGGGGCGTATGTCCGCAGTGGTACAATCTCCGAAACGATGGACGGCCGAAACTCCTTACCTATATAAACTGGAACTGAGATTGCAAAATGCCGATGGTAAGACCATAGAGCAAGTGGAGCAGCCGGTAGGTTTCCGCAGCATCCGGATAAAGGACGGACAGATGTTAGTCAACGGCAAACCCATTCGCTTTCGTGGAGTGAACCGCCATGAACACGATCCGCAGACAGCACGCGTAATGAGTGAGGAACGAATGTTGCAAGATGTATTGTTGATGAAGCAGGCAAATGTAAATGCAGTGCGCACCAGCCACTATCCCAATGTGAGCCGTTGGTATGAGCTTTGCGATAGTTTGGGACTCTATGTGATGGATGAAGCGGATATAGAAGAACACGGATTACGTGGCACATTGGCAAGCACTCCCGATTGGCATGCGGCTTTCCTGGACCGTGCGGTGCGTATGGCGGAACGCGATAAAAACCATCCTTGCGTAGTGATGTGGAGCATGGGAAATGAGAGTGGCTACGGACCTAACTTTGCAGCCGTATCGGCATGGTTGCATGATTTTGATCCTACCCGTCCCGTGCATTACGAAGGGGCACAGGGGGTAAATGGTGAACCCGATCCGAAGACGGTAGATGTGATCAGCCGTTTCTACACCCGTGTGAAACAGGAGTATCTGAATCCCGGTATTCCCGAAGGGGAGGACAAGGAACGTGCCGAAAATGCACGCTGGGAACGCTTGTTGGAAATAGCGGAGCGCACCAATGACAATCGTCCGGTAATGACTAGTGAATATGCGCATTGTATGGGTAATGCATTGGGTAATTTCAAGGAATATTGGGATGAGATTTATAGCAATCCCCGTATGTTGGGAGGCTTTATTTGGGATTGGGTGGATCAGGGCATCTACAAGACTTTGCCGGATGGGCGCCGGATGGTGGCTTACGGGGGAGACTTTGGGGATCAGCCTAATTTGAAGGCTTTCTGCTTTAATGGAGTGGTGATGAGTGGTCGTGAAACGACTCCGAAGTACTGGGAAGTGAAGAAGGTGTATGCGCCTGTGAAGTTGGAAATGGATGATTTAGGAAAGGAGATAATCGTAACGAATCGTAATCATCATATTGGTTTGGAGGAGTATCGTTGTCTGTGGACTTTATTGGAAAATGGGAAGGCAGTGAAGAAAGGTGAATGGATACTTCCCCAAGTTGCACCGGGGGAGACGGGAACGATTATGCTGCCGAAACTGAATATAAACAAACAGGCTGATGTACGATTGAATATCAGTATGGTATTGAAAGAAGATGCTCTTTGGGCAAAAGCCGGGCATGAGGTGGCTTGGGAACAATTTGCATTAAATGATAATTTGATGGCGGTAGTGAAGAACGTCCACCGTAGGGGCGGGGTTTGCCCGCCCGATAACAGTTCGCTTGATACTTCCGGGCAGGTAGATCCTGCCCCTACAGGTAAGCGATCGGATAGTAGTATTCATTTATGGAAAGACACTTACTTCCAAGCTTTTCGTGCCCCTACGGATAATGACAAGAGCTTTGGCAACTGGCTTGCCAAGGATTGGAAAAATCAGAAATTGGATGCGCCGGAGGTAGTCGTACTCTCTCCCGAAACAGAACGTACGGAAGCGGATGGAATCCTCATAAAGCAATCTGTGACAGAATATCGCTATGCCAATGGAAGCATTCGTGTTTCCTCTTATTATAAAATTTACTCTGACGGAACGGTGGACTTGGAACAGACTTACCTGCCACAAGGCGAACTGCCCGAATTGCCACGCCTTGGAAGTGCCTTTGTACTGAGTGAAGAATATGAATATCTTTCCTGGTACGGACGTGGACCGTGGGAGAACTATCCCGACCGTAAGACTTCGTGCCTGATAGGCAGATGGAATAGTAATGTCAGTGATCAATATACTCATTATCCGCGTCCTCAGGATAGTGGGAACCATGAGGACGTGACGGAAGTGACGCTGACCGATAAGAAAGGTAAAGGCATCCGTGTAACGGCACTGGATAAACCATTCTCGTTCTCGGCTTTGCATTACACAGTGAATGATCTTTATACAACGACTCACGATTGTGATTTGAAACCACGCAAGGAAGTAATTCTGAGCATTGATACAGCCGTATTGGGATTAGGAAACAGCAGTTGCGGGCCGGGAGTATTGAAGAAGTATGCTATTGATAAAAACAAAGAACATACTTTGCGCATACGGTTTAGCCGTATTAAATAAGAATATAGCATATTCCCAATGATAAAGCTGTACCCATCCAACCGTAGGGGCAGATTGAATCTGCCCGATAACATCCAAAAGGTGTATTTGTGTATGCATTACTCCCAAGGTCGTGACCGTTGGTTCGGGCGGATTCAATCCGCCCCTACAGTGAACGGAACCATGCGGATTACAAATCTGCCGAAACGTAAGTTGCCACCTCGTAGGGGCAGGGTTTGCCTGCCCGTATGCATAAAGTAAATTATCACCGGGCGGGCAAACCCCGCCCCTACAGCGAAAGAATAGCGAAATAAATAACTAAAATATATCTATTATGATGAAAAGAACAACAACCCTCTTCTCCCTCCTTGCCCTGTCGGCAGGCCTGTGGGCGCAATCTTCCATAAAGACCGAGCGCCAATACCTCTCAGGTCATGGCTGTGACGACATGGTACAATGGGACTTTATGTGCACCGGTGGCAACAACTCTGGCAAATGGACAAAGATAGGAGTACCTTCCTGCTGGGAACTGCAAGGCTTCGGCACCTATCAGTATGGCATGAAATTCTATGGCAAAGCCTTCCCCGAAGGTGTTGCCGATGAAAAAGGCATGTACAAATATGAATTCGAACTGCCCGCCGAATGGAACGGCAAGCAAATAGAACTCATCTTTGAAGCCTCCATGACCGATACGCAAGTAAAAATCAACGGCCGCAAAGCCGGTTCCATGCACCAAGGCGCCTTCTATCGCTTCATCTACAACGTGAGCGACCGTGTATTCTTCGGCCCTCAAAAGAAGAACCTGCTGGAAGTAACCGTGAGCAAAGAGAGCGAAAACGCCGGAGTAAACCTGGCAGAACGCCGTGCCGACTACTGGAATTTCGGAGGAATCTTCCGCCCCGTATTCATCGTGGCAAAACCTGCACAAAACATCGACCGTCTAGCTATTGATGCCAAAGCAGATGGAAACTTCTACGCCGATTGCTTCCTGAATATGGCAATGGAAGGTGCAAAAGTGCGTACCGTCATCACCGACGACAAGGGAAAGAAAGTAGCCGAAACCACTTCCGATGTACGCACCGGAAGCGACCGTGCGGCAGTGAACATAGCAGTGAAATCACCCAACCTGTGGACTGCCGAGACTCCCCATATGTACACCGCAACCTTCTCCCTGCTGGACAACACAGGAAAGACCCTCCACGAAGAACATCAGAAATTCGGCTTCCGCACCATCGAAACGCGCGAGAGCGACGGACTCTATATCAACGGGCAGCGAGTAATGATAAAAGGAGTGAACCGCCACAGTTTCCGCCCCGAAAGCGGCCGTACACTGAGCAAGGCGAAGAACATAGAAGATGTATTGCTCATCAAGAGCATGAATATGAACGCCGTTCGCCTGAGCCATTATCCGGCCGATCCCGAATTCTTTGAAGCGTGCGATTCACTGGGACTTTACGTGATGGATGAACTGAGCGGATGGCATGGCCATCACGAAACCATCGTAGGGCAGAAGCTGGTGAAAGAAATGATTACCCGCGATGTGAACCATCCCTGCATCATCTGGTGGAGCAACGGCAACGAAAAGGGTTGGAACACCGAACTGGACGGCGAGTTTCACAAATACGACCCGCAAAAGCGCCCCGTGCTCCATCCGCAGGGCAACTTTAGCGGTTATGAAACCATGCACTACCGTTCCTATGGCGAGAGCCAGAACTATATGCGCCTGCCCGAAATCTTTATGCCCACCGAGTTCCTGCACGGACTATATGACGGCGGCCACGGAGCCGGACTGCATGACTATTGGGAAATGATGCGCAAGCATCCCCGTTGCGCCGGCGGTTTTCTCTGGGTGCTGGCAGATGAAGGAGTAAAGCGTGTGGATATGAACGGCTTTATAGATAATTGCGGCAACTATGGAGCAGATGGCATCGTAGGCCCTCACCACGAGAAAGAAGGCAGTTATTATACCATCAAGCAAGTGTGGTGTCCCGTGCAAATCATGCTGGATAGCCTTGACGCATCTTTCAATGGTGTTTTACCATTGGAGAACCGTTACGATTTCCTCCCTCTGAACACTTGCCGCTTTACATATAAATACGTGCAACTGCCTTCTGCCACCGATAAAGGCAGCATGAAGGTAATGAAGCAGGGCGAAGTGACCGCTCCCGATATTCCGCCTCATGGCGCAGGTACGCTAACCATCCCCGCCGCAGTAAAAGGTGCCAACGCCCTGATGCTGACCGCCACGGATCTGTATGGCAACGAACTCTTTACCTGGAGCTATAAACTGGAAACGGTAGCCCCCATTCAACAGGCAAGCACCGGCACAAAACCTTCCTATCGGGAAATTGCCGAAGCCTTGACCGTAGAAGCCGGAGGACGTACCTTTACCTTCTCCCCCAAAGACGGTCAACTGAAAGGCGTGCGCCTGGGCAACCGCACCATCAGCCTGAGCAACGGCCCGCGTTTCATCGCTGCCAAGCGTGCCGACCGTTCCATGGATCAATTCTATAATCACGACGACAAGGAGGCCGAAAAGAAGAAAACTCAATATACCACCTTCGACGATGCAGGTCGCTTTACCGGCTTCTCTGTTCGCGAAGAAGACAATAAGGTGGTGGTTACTGCCAACTACAAATTAGGTTCTTTGGATCGGGCAGTCTGGACTATCGCTTCCGATGGAACGGCTGCTATCGACTTTGCATACAACTTTAGCGGTGTGGTAGACTTGATGGGAGTGATGTTCGATTATCCCGAGGATAAAGTACTGAGCAAGCGTTGGGTAGGAGATGGGCCTTACCGTGTGTGGCAGAATCGTCTGCATGGCCCGCAACTGGGTGTTTGGGAAAATGACTACAATGACCCTATTCCTGCCGAAAGTTTCACTTATCCGGAGTTCAAGGGGTATTTTGCCAATGTGCAGTGGATGAGTTTGCGCACTCAGGAAGGAACGATCAGCATTTGTAACCGCACTCCTCAGAATTATGTCGGTGTATATCAGCCCCGCGATGGTCGGGACGGATTGCTTTATACCTTCCCTGCTACGGGAATCAGTCTGATGAAAGTAATCCCTCCGGTTCGGAACAAGGTGAATACTACCGACCTGATCGGCCCGTCCTCACAGCCTTTCTGGGCAGATGGGGAATACGGGGGAAGCATCGTTCTGCGCTTTGAATGATAATTGATTTTTGCGGTATCTAATCACTAATATGACACCGCGAAAAAACGATATGACACCGCGAAAAAAGTTTTTCTCGGTGTCATATTTGTGTTTAGCATAAGCTCTATATAAAAAAGTCATAGTCGAAAGTAACTTCATCCCCTCTTGAGCTACTCTTTCTACGCATCTCGTTAACATCCACCGTAGGGGCGGATTGAATCCGCCCGAATGCATAAAGTAAATCGTTTTCGGGCAGATTCAATCTGCCCCTACGGTGGATGAAAGCATTACTGAAAATGTTAACGGAGATATGTAGAAAGAGTAGCTCAAGAGGGGATGAAGTTACTTTCGACTATAATTAAACTTACATTATTATTAAATCCTCGTCTACCATCCAATCATTTTGCGAATAATAGTTATCTTTACACCTCCGAGTACAAATCACACTTGGGTTCGTCTTTTGTTTTACAAAGAAAGATTTAGCTTATGAAGATAAAAAAACTGTTTTTCTCTGTCTTGCTTGCAGCCGGATTACATTCTGCCACAGCACACCCCGCCTTGCAGCAACAGTTTATAACTCCTCCGCAGGAAGCCCGTCCTTGGACATTCTGGTACTGGATGTTTGGCGCCGTAAGTCCCGAAGGCATTACAGCCGATTTGGAAGCCATGCACCGCGTGGGCTTGGGAGGTGCTTACCTGATGCCCATCAAAGGAGTGGAACAAGCACCCCAATATGAAGGAACAGCCCAACAACTTTCCCCCGAATGGTGGCGCATGGTGCACCACAGCCTGAAAGAAGCCGACCGATTGGGAATGCAACTGGGCATGCACATCTGTGACGGTTTCGCCTTGGCGGGCGGCCCGTGGATCACCCCCCGGGAATCCATGCAGAAAGTAGTATGGAGCGACACCATCGTGAACGGAGGGAATATCCGTAACCTCACCTTGCCCATGCCCGAAGCATTCCAAGGTTATTACGAGGACATTGCCACCTATGCCATCCCCTTGGAACGTCAACCCGAAGATACCGGATTAAAGCCGAAAGTAACTTTTGGAAATCTGAAATCAGCCGTCATAGAAGACGAAGCGAAAGCGATCAGCCGTGACGAAAAAGGAGTGTTCCGTTCTTCCTATCCCTGCTGGATTCAGTATGAATATACTGCCCCTGTGACGTGCAGCAATGTAGAAATCATCTTGGGTGGCAACAACTATCAGGCACACCGCTTGAAGGTGCTTGCCAGCGATGACGGGCGCAATTTCCGCACCGTGAAGCAACTGGTTCCCGCCCGTCAGGGATGGCAGAATACAGACTTCCAGTCCACCCACGCCCTGCCGCCCACCACTGCCCGTTACTTCCGTTTCGAGTGGACTCCAGAGGGCAGTGAACCGGGCAGCGAAGACCTAGATGCAGCCAAATGGAAACCGAATTTGAAAATCAATGATATTGTATTGCATACAGCCCCCCGCATCCATCAATGGGAGGGAAAAGCCGGATTGGTGTGGCGTGTGGCTTCCGCTACCACCTCTGCCGAAGTATCTGATGCCGCCTGTGTGCAACCGGATGAACTGATGAATCTTCCCTTGTACCAAGGACGCCTGACAGCCCGCCTTCCCGAAGGCAAATGGCGCATCCTGCGCATGGGGCATACCGCCACCGGACACGTCAACGCCACGGCCGGAGGCGGCAAGGGATTGGAGTGCGACAAGTTCAGTGCCACCGCCGTGCAAAAACAATTCTCCAACTGGTTTGCACAAGTCTTTCAGAAGACGGACGAAGCCTTGGCGCGCCGTGTATTGAAATACATGCACGTAGATAGTTGGGAGTGCGGCAGCCAGAACTGGAGCGATAACTTTGCTTCCGAGTTCCGCAAACGTCGCGGCTACGACCTGATGCCTTATCTTCCTTTGCTGGCAGGCATTCCGATGGAAAGTGCCGCCCGCAGCGAGCAGGTCTTGCGGGATGTCCGCACCACTATCGGCGAATTGGTGACCGATGTATTCTATACCGTATTGGCAGACTGCGCCCGCCGGTACGACTGTCAATTCTCAGCCGAATGCGTAGCACCCACTATGGTGAGTGACGGTCTGATGCATTATCAGAAAGTGGATCGCCCGATGGGAGAGTTTTGGTTGAACAGTCCCACACACGACAAGCCGAATGATATGCTAGATGCCGTCAGCGGTGCCCATATCTATGGAAAGAACATCATACAGGCAGAAGGCTTTACCGAAATACGAGGCGTATGGGATGAAGACCCTGCCATGCTGAAACCTTTGCTGGATCGCAATTATGCGTTGGGCATCAACAAACTGTTTTTCCATGTCTATACCCACAATCCGTGGATGGACCGCCGCCCCGGCATGACGCTGGATGGTATCGGCCTATTCTTCCAGCGCGACCAGACTTGGTGGGAGGAAGGAAAAGCATTTGTCAATTACATCACCCGTTGCCAGACTTTGCTGCAATACGGTCACCCCGTGGCAGACATCGCTGTCTTTACCGGCGAAGAAATGCCTCGCCGCGCTATTCTGCCGGAGCGTTTGGTATCCATGCTCCCCGGCATCTATGGAGCTGAGCGAGTGGAAAGCGAACGCGTAAGATTGGCAAATGTAGGTCAACCTACCCGTGTACGTCCCGTTGGCGTCACCCATTCGGCAAATATGGCCGATCCCGAGGATTGGGTGAATCCGATGCGTGGTTATGCATACGATTCCTTTAATAAAGATGCCTTGCTGCGTTTGGCAAAGGCGGAAAATGGCAGAATGGTATTGCCCGGAGGGGCTTCTTATAAGGTATTGGTACTCCCCGGGGCGCGTCCCATGAATCCCGATAACCTGCCACTCTCTGCCGAGGCACAGGCAAAAGTGGATGAGCTTCGTGCAGCCGGTGTGGTTATTCCGCAGTTGCCATACACGGCAGATGATTTCTCTGCCTTCGGATTGGAACGCGATGTAGTCCTTCCTGCCGATGTGGCATATACTCATCGTAGCGGAGAGGAATACGAGATTTATTTTATAGCCAATCAGGCAGACAGCCTGCGCACCATTACCGCCTCATTCCGTGTCAATGGTCGTACTCCCCAGCTTTGGGATGCTGTAACGGGAAGCATTGCCCGTCCGGCACAATGGAAGGAAGTGGAAGGGAGAACGGAAGTCACCTTGTCTCTGCCCGCCCAAGGTTCTATCTTCGTAGTGTTCCCCAAGGAAGCCTCCGAAATACCTTTGGAGCAAACGGAACGGGAACCGGTTGCCTTGTCTGTCAGCGAATGGACAGTTACTTTCCCCTCTGTTCGTAAGTCAGTAACCCGCCCTCTCTTGTTTGATTGGAGTCAGGAAGAAGATGAGAAAATCCGTTATTATTCCGGTCACGCTATATATAAAGGTGTGTTCAGATGGAAAAATGAGAAGAAGGGAAGGATCATTCTCCGTCTGGGTAAGGTGGCAAATGTGGCTACCGTGCGTGTCAACAGCATTACTTGTGGCACGGCATGGACAGCGCCATACGAGGTGGACATAACCGATGCCCTTCGCAACGGAAGCAACGTGATAGAAGTAGATGTAGTAAATACCTGGGCAAACGCACTCCGCGGAGCCGATCAGGATAAAGCGCCTTTCGAGGGAATAGGAACCAATGCCAAATTCCGTTTGCCGGGTGACGAACTGTTGCCTGCCGGATGGTTAGGCCCAATGGAAGTATACAGATTAAAGTAAAAATACAATGAAAAATAAGAAATCAATTCTTACCGTTGCCCTTGTCTTACTGACTTGGGCAGCGGCAAATGCCGAGGTAAAGCTGCCTGCTTTCTTCTCGGACGGCATGGTAATGCAACAACAAACCCGTGCCAATTTATGGGGGACAGCCACTCCGAACACTCCGGTAAAAATCACGGCAAGCTGGGATAACCGGCTTCATACTACGACTTCCGATGCAAAAGGAAATTGGAAACTTTCGTTGTCCACCCCCTCTGCCGGAGGTCCATACGCCATCACTTTCAATGATGGCAAGCAGACTGAGATCCGTGATATTCTGATTGGTGAACTATGGCTCTGCTCCGGTCAAAGCAATATGGAAATGCCCATGAAAGGTTTCAAGAACCAACCCGTGGAGAATGCCAATACAGACGTGATGAACAGCCGTAACCCGCAACTGCGCTTGTTTACAGTGAAACGAACTTCTTCCTTTACTCCTCAAACAGATGTTACGGGTATTTGGCAAGAAGCATCTCCTGTTTCCGTGCGCGATTTCAGTGCCACTGCCTATTACTTCGGACGCATGATGCAACAGCAACTAAATATCCCCGTCGGCCTTATTGTAGCAGCCTGGGGAGGTTCAGCCTGTGAAGCCTGGATGCATTCCGACTGGCTGAAAGCATTCCCCGATGCCAAGATCCCCCAGTCGGAAGCTGATATAAAATCAAAGAATCGTACTCCCACCGTGCTTTATAACGGTATGCTCCATCCCCTCATCGGGCTGACGATGCGTGGTGTTATCTGGTATCAGGGAGAAGACAACTATAACCGCGCCCATACCTATGCCGATATGTTCACGGCACTGATCCGTGGCTGGCGTAAAGATTGGCAACAAGGTGATTTTCCCTTCTATTATTGCCAAATTGCACCCTACGACTATGGAATTATTACCGAACCTGGCAAGAATGTGATAAATTCTGCTTATCTTCGCGAGCAACAAGCTATGGTAGAACACCGGGTTGGAAATAGCGGTATGGCTGTATTGTTGGACGCAGGAATGAAAGCAGGGATTCATCCGGGCAAGAAGCGTGTGGCGGGAGAACGCTTGGCGCGCTTGGCTCTGGTAAAGACCTACGGAATGAAGGGAGTTACAGCCGAGAGTCCCTATTATGCCGGAATGGAAGTGAAGAATGATACGGTAATTGTCAGTTTTGAACGCGCCCCGATGTGGGTAAACTGCAAAGACCGTTTTGAATCGCATAACTTTCAGGTAGCAGGCAAGGATCGTATTTTCCACCCCGCCAAAGCATGGATTGAAAGAAGTAAGGTACACGTGAAAAGCGAAGAAGTGCCCCATCCGGTAGCGGTTCGTTATGGCTTCCAGAATTATGTGGAGGGAGACTTGTATGGTGAAGACCTGCCGGTTTCGTCTTTCCGTTCTGATGATTGGTAAAAAATACGAGAATATGAAGAATCTTTTTTTGTTTCTATTAATGGTATTCATTGGCGGGCAGTCCTTATGGGGACAGCCTGCCAATTTGGTTTGGGAAACCCAGAGCCGGAATGCTTCAGAATCCATGCCTTGCGGAGGCGGTGATATTGGTATGAATGTGTGGGTGGAAAATGATGATGTGCTTTTCTACCTCAGTCGCAGCGGTTCGTTTGACGAGAATAATTGTTTGCTGAAACAAGGGCGTTTCCGTGTCCGTCTTACTCCGAATCCTTTTGCAGGAATGTCTTCCTTTCGCCAGACTTTGCACTTGAATGACGGATATGTCAGCATTAGTAGCGACAATGCCACGGTTATCATTTGGGCAGATGTATTCCGCCCTGTGGTGCATATAGAAGTAGAGACAAAAGAATTGACTTCCATGCGTATCAACTATGAAAGTTGGCGATACGAAGACCGTCCCGTGGTTAGTGGGGAAGGGCAGCAATGCTCTTACAAATGGGCTATCCCTAAAGGTTTGATGACCACTCGTGACTCTATCCGGGTAGGTGAAGAAGCCTTAACTTTTTTCCATCAAAACCCCAATCAGACTGTCTTTGATGTAGCGGTGGACCAGCAGGGAATGAACAGCGTAAAAGATGAGCTTTACAATCCTATTAAAAACTTGATATTCGGCGGTCGTTTGTCCAGCGACAATCTGCTGTTTACCGGTACACGCCGGGGACATTATGCCGGTACTGAATATATGGCATGGATATACAAAAGCAAGAAGCCCACTTACAAACAATCGGCACGTATCGTACTGAATGCGGAACAAGCCACGGTTTCCGCTTGGGAAACGACCTTGGCGCGTACGGAAAAAGAAATTAACCTGGCGAAAGACAAGCAAGCCACTCGCCGTTGGTGGAATGAATTTTGGCAGCGCAGTTATATTGAGGGCGAGGGGGAAGCAGGAGATGCTATCCGTAACTATACCCTGTTCCGCTATATGCTGGGATGCAATGCCCATAGCCAGTGGCCTACAAAATTCAATGGAGGACTGTTTACTTTCGATCCTGTCTATGTGGATCAGAAGATAGAATTTACTCCCGACTTCCGCAAATGGGGAGGGGGAACGATGACTGCCCAAAACCAACGTCTGGTTTATTGGCCGATGCTGAAAAGCGGTGACTTTGACCTGATGAAACCGCAATTCGATTTCTATCAACGATTGTTGCCTACTGCCGAGGCGCGTACTCGTACCTATTGGGGACATTCCGGTGCTTGTTTTACAGAACAAATGGAAAACTTCGGTCTGCCCAATCCGGCGGAATATGGCTTTAAACGCCCTGCGAACTTCGACAAGGGATTGGAATATAATGCCTGGCTGGAATATGAATGGGATACCGCACTGGAATTTTGCCAAATGATACTGGAGACTGTTCGTTATGATAGTTTGGACATCAGCCGATACATACCTCTGATTGAAAGTACATTGAATTTCTTTGATGAACATTATCGTCAGCTAGCATCACAACGCGGCCGTAAGGATCTGGATGGTAACGGCAAATTGGTTATCTATCCCGGCTCTGCCTGCGAGACTTACAAAATGGCATACAATCCATCCTCTACCATTGCCGCCCTTCGCACTGTATTGCAAACGTATGGGCGTAAACCGGATATGCTGGCTCGTATCCCCGAGATTCCTTTGCGCATGATAGATGGCAAAGAGGTGATTGCCCCGGCACAGGTATGGGAACGTGTGAATAATATAGAAACGCCACAGCTTTATCCCGTATTTCCCTGGCGCATCTACGGTGTAGGGAAGGAGGGCTTGGAAACAGCCCGCAACACTTATCTATATGACTTTGATGCACAGAAATTCCGTTCGCATATCGGTTGGAAACAAGATAATATCTGGGCTGCCTGCCTAGGTATGACGGACGAAGCTGCCCGGCTTACTTTGCAGAAAATGGCAAACGGCCCCCATCGTTTCCCCGCCTTTTGGGGACCGGGCTATGACTGGACTCCCGACCATAATTGGGGTGGAAGCGGAATGATAGGTATGCAGGAGATGCTGTTGCAGGAAGCTAATGGAAAGATTCTATTGTTCCCGGCATGGCCAAAAAGTTGGGATGTACATTTCAAACTACACGCCACAGGAAAGACTACCGTGGAGGCAACCTTGAAAGATGGTGCGGTGGTTAGTTTGATAGTGCTACCTAAGGAACGGGAGAAGGATGTGGTGAACTGTTTGATGGATGAGGAATAGTCCTTAATGGTCACGCTTCATTTATTTGAGACGTGGCCATTGTTCTTATATAATAAGAATTTTATAAATATGATGACCGGGAAATAGATTAGCTGATTAAAATAAATTATGGATCAAGTGAGAATTTATGAAGTAAGTGAAGTATTAGACACTTCTACTAGTGCAGAACAGCAACAGGCAATTGTTGCTTTGATTGCGGAAAACAAAAATATAGCATTAGATCTAAGTCATTGCGTGTATGTTTCCAGTGCAGGATTACGTGTTATGCTGTATTCTTATAAGCTGGTAAAGGCTAAAGAGGGGCGTCTGGATATAATCGGGGTTTCCGATGATATTCGGGAAGTGATGGCTATGACTGGTTTCGACAAGTTTTTTAAATTCTACAAAACTGTAGAAGAGTGTATAAATCAGTAATACTACAGGTATGAGCCACGCTTTATTCCAACCGATTACCGGATTGGTGGAGAGACTGGCTAAAAATGCGGATTTCAAGAAATTGAAATCCATTTCCCAACTGGATGATGATGAATCTGTAGAAGATTTCGTAATGAAATAAACGCTGACCCACTATGGAAGAAAAAAGTATAAAAACAAGCAGCAGCCAGGTAAGACAGGCGGATGTCCCTGCGGGACTGTCCAACTTGCTTCATCTGGCAGCCGGTAATGTGCAGGTAGAAGATGCCGATGCTGTAGAAATTTAAATTACAGAATCTTAAAAGAAGGAAACAGAAATGAGCAAAGTTGACGAGCACGCCCGCGAGCAGAAGACCGGATTGAGATGTCCGCAGTGTGGTACATTTATTGAGACCACTATCTATCAGTTGTTGACGGAACAGGGATTGACATGTCCCAGTTGCCACCTGAGGTTGAACATAGATCACACGAAGTCGCGCCCGGCTTTTGAAGCATTGCGCAAGGTGCAGCAAGCTCAGAAGAACCTGGAAGAGAAAAGTAAGTTTAATAAATAGGGTTGGAGGTTATGTCGGGAAGTTGGATAGGAAGAATCAGGAATTTCTTCAAAAGAATGTTTCGATGGAAGACCGGGAATGCCGTTCCTCTTCCTGATGTAACTTTTTTGGAAAGAATACGCTGTAAGGTTCTGGACGGATCATTGAAAATCTATAGCGGCAGGCATCCGGATATCCGGGTGGTTGCGGTCGACAGTTTTGTCGATGCTTACAGACACTTTATAAGTATGAGCGACCAAAAGCAACTTACTTATCGCTATGGTGCCGGACACTATTATTACACAGTAACGTTGCCTCAGGATTATGGTCGGTTGATATTGACCGATAATGTGGATTTCCGCAGAGACGGGACTGTTGCCGTGTTAAAGATACAAGTAGCAGGAATCATGCCGCTTGTAAAGGAGATAAGATATCAATTAACAGAATAAAAAAAGAATTTATGGAAACACTGAAATTAAGAGATTCGGGAAAGGAAGTGCAGTCACTTCAGGAGTTGTTACAACGTCAGGGGCTGAGTGCTCCGATGAATGGAATATTTGATGAGGCTACCAAGTCGTCAGTTATTGCTTTTCAGAAGGCAAACGGGCTGGATGCCGATGGCATTGTAGGATACAAAAGTTGGGAAATCCTGTTCACGGCGAGTTATACTCCCGGTGAGCGTTTGTCGGAAGCCGATTTTGCATTGGTAGCTGATTTGCTTGATGTGGAGATTGCTGCATTGAAGGCTGTTCAGCAAGTGGAAACAGGTGGTAAGGGTGGCTTTTTTGCTCCGGGGAAACCGGCTATTTTGTTCGAAGGACACATCTTTTGGGGACAATTGAAAAAGCGAGGCATCAATCCGGAGAGCCATCAGAAAGGGAATGAGAATATTCTTTATCCGAAGTGGAAGAAGGGTTGTTATCTAGGTGGCATTCGCGAGTATGAGCGTTTGGAGCAGGCGCGTAAAATTCATAAGGAGGCTGCCGATGCTTCTGCCAGTTGGGGAATGTTCCAGTTGATGGGATTTAATCATGCTGCCTGCGGAGAAAGGAGTGTGGAGAGTTTTGTGAATTCGATGGTGAAGAGTGAGTTTAATCAGTTGTTGCTTGCGGGACGTTTCATCAGGCAGTCTAGGCAGATGCATGAGGCTTTGAAGAATAAGGATTGGGCTACATTTGCGAAATGCTATAATGGGGTGTGCTATGCTGAGAATCGGTATGATGAGAAGTTGGAGGAGGCGTATCGTAAGTTTGTGAGATAAATGAATTAAAAATACTTTATTATGAGAGAAGTATATGAGGTAGATCTATTAATAATATTCTTACTATCACAAATGGGGGCTTGAAATAAAAATTCAGCCCCCATTTATTTATATCCAGTTGAATAACACTAAAACCTATTATTCCCCCATCATCCTTTTCCCAGCCTCACGACGCGTCTGTCGTGCCGCCAGCGTAGCATGTGCCTGATCTATCACAACATTCACATGATCAATAAAAGCGGCATACTCGGCTTCCCCATTAATAAGGGCAAGCGCATTGACACGTGTCACCAGTGTACGATAAGCAAGATCAGCCTCCGTGCGTGCCTGCTTCACAATGCCGGTGACGCGGAGAGATTCCTCGGCAGTACGGGCAGCACTGGCTGCCATAAATTCATCATAGCGTTTTTGAAGCTCCTTTACCCAGGCATCAATGTAGATTTGCTTCTGCTTTTCTACACCCAAGGCGGCGAGGTCTTGCAACAAGTTGTGCAGACGGCCATATTCCTCGTTGTAGGGCATGGAGGTAATGTTGCCGTATTTCTGAATCAGCGCGTGGGCTTCGGTCGCAATGGCGCGGCATGCCTCGTTGGGATAGTTCAGCATTACTTTGGTTTGCGCGTTAAGTCCACTCCATGCGGCATCTGCCAGTTCGTCGGCACGGGTGACGGCAGCGGACTGGGAGTTGCTCACATTGCCTTTCAATGCATCGTCAAAGGCGGTTAGGGATGCTTTGTAAGCATCAATCATAGGTTTGTCGGCTTCCACGGTGAGTAGGGCTGTTTCAGCTTCGATGCGCTTCTGGAAACCGAAGTCTTCTTCGGTGCGGAGGCGGGTAATGTCGAAATTACGAATACTTTTCATTTCATTCTTTTTTGGTTCTGTAATTCTCGTTATTTATCTCTCATCTTTTTTTGAGAGCGTTTTTTCGCAGTTTTCTTGTTGTCGGACTTCCCGATAGCAGGACTTTGTGCAGATAAGTGTTGCCGGAAATTCCGACGGTGTAAAGTTACGCAATTTTGCGTTGCCGGGAGTTCCGACAACGCATTTTTTTGCTATTTTGTAGTGTCGGGATTCCCGACACTACAACTTTTTATGATTTTGGGCTGTCGGAGATCCCGACGATATGTTTTTTAATTATTTTATATCGTCGGGAATCCTAAAGACTTCATCTACCGGCATCGGCTTGCCTACTCCGCCATAAAACTCTGTCATGGATTTCAGCGTATAGGTGTAGGTATGTACTGCCGAACGCTTCTTGTCCTTTTCCAGTTGTGCCATCACAGATTGCATATAGGATGCCAAATCGGACATCATTATGACTTCTGCATTTCTTTCTTTTTTATCCATAATATTCTATTTTTTGTTTCCGCATTGCGCGTATCATTTGCAAACAGATATGCTAAGGGAAGGTTTATTACTATGCATAGTAAGCGGAAATTGGATGAAAGTAAATAAGTAAAGTAAGGAAAAGATGCGGTGCGAAACAAAAAAGAAAGTGTGTTTGTTTGGGAAGTAGCGGAAAGAGCGTATCTTTGTTTACACTTATTCAAAGTGAACTCATAAAAAGGCATAAGTTATGGAATATGTATTATCAGACAGGAAGAGACTCCCTTACGGCATGATGAATTTTGAGGACATCCGCCTCGACAATTATTATTATGTGGATAAAACCTCATATATCCCCTGGATAGAACAATCGGATCGGTTTTTCTTCTTTATTCGTCCGCGCAGGTTTGGCAAGAGCTTGACGTTGAATATGCTGCAGCATTATTATGATGTGCATGCCAAAGATAAATTTGATGCCCTATTTGGTGACCTTTATATAGGGAAACATCCCACGGCAGACCGCAACAGTTATCTGGTGCTATATCTCAACTTCTCGGGTATTGATGGCGAGTTGCATAACTATCGTAAAGGTCTGGATGCACATTGCAGCATTACTTTCGAGAACTTTATCAAGATATATGCTGACTATCTGCCACAAGACACCTTAGAAGGATTGCGTGAGGCAAAAGGAGCAGTAGAACAAATTGATTTTCTCTACCAACAATGCGCCCGTGCCGGGCAGAAGATTTATCTCTTTATAGACGAATACGATCACTTTACCAATGCTATACTTTCGAATGCCGAAAGCCTGAAACGTTATACTGACGAAACGCACGGAGAAGGTTATCTGCGTGCATTCTTCAATAAGGTGAAAGCCGGTACCTATTCCAGCATCAAGCGTTGCTTCATTACCGGCGTAAGCCCCGTGACGATGGATGACCTGACCAGTGGATTCAACATTGGTACCAACTACTCACTTTCACCGGAGTTTAATGAAATGATGGGTTTCACTGAGGAAGAAGTACGCGAAATGCTGACCTATTATTCTACCAGAAGCCCTTTCCATCACACCATTGACGAGTTGATAGAGATGATGAAACCGTGGTATGATAACTATTGCTTTGCACAGAAAAGTTATGGTCGCACTACGATGTACAACTCCAATATGGTGCTCTATTTTGTTAAGAATTACATCCTGTATGGCGAAGTGCCGGAAGACATGATAGAAGATAACATTCGCATTGACTACGAAAAGTTGCGTATGCTTATCCGTAAAGATAAGGAATTTGTGCATGATGCTTCCGTTATACAGAGATTGGTAAGCCAGGGATACATTACCGGAAAGCTAAAGAAAGGTTTCCCTGCCAGTAACATTGTTGATCCTGATAATTTCGTGAGTTTGCTTTATTATTTTGGCATGCTTACTATCAGTGGCATATACGAAGATGAATCAAAGTTGACCATTCCCAACCAAGTAGTTCGCGAGCAAATTTATACCTATTTACTAAATACATATAATGAAATCGACCTCAGTTTTGACAGCTATGAAAAAGACCAATTGTCCAAGTCCATAGCTTACCAAGGTGAATGGCGTGCCTACTTCGACTACATAGCCGAATGCCTGAAACGTTACGCCTCACAACGCGATAAGCAGAAAGGGGAGTTCTTTGTACATGGTTTCACATTAGCCATGACAGCACAGAACCGGTTTTACCGTCCCATCTCTGAGGCAGACACACAGGCAGGATATGCTGATATTTTCCTATGTCCATTGCTTGATATTTATCCTAATATGGAGCATAGCTACATCATCGAATTAAAATATGCCAAATACAAAGATCCCGAAAGCCGCGTAGAAGAACTGCGCCTGGAAGGCATCGCCCAAGCAAACCGATATGCTGATACCGATACAGTGAGAAATGCCATCGGCACCACCCGGCTGCACAAAATTGTAGTAGTATATAAAGGAATGGAAATGAGGGTATGTGAAGAAGTACACTCATAAATTAAGCAATAACCATCTTAAAAAAACGGACGTCTGATTTCAGAATTCAGGCGTCCGTTTTCTAAATTCGGACGTCTGTTTTTCTAAAATAGACGTTCATTTTCAAGGATAATATATACCTTTCCTTTGTTTTTCTTCATATTTTCCTGCCCCCCGAAAATACGGTTTAAAGAACCAACTGCAACATTCAGCAACTGTTTTGCACAATCTAAAAATAATAATTTTTTCTTCATAAACTAATCCCCAACTTTGCAACCGTAAGCTAGCAACAAGCTTCACGGCAGATTCTGAAAAGCCGGTAACAGAGTAAGAGAAATGAAACAAGATACCGATATGGTTATAATACAAGACATTTTGACATATTATGCAGCCCGGCTGGATGAATATCTGCTAAAGAAATATCATCAGCCTGAAGGCATTGCAGAAGTGGGTTTCATAGGAAACGGCGCGGAGGAAAAGTCCTGCAAGCTGATTGTCTCTCTACTGAACATAGAGCGGGAGACATCCGGAGGCATCAGCGCTCCCATACAGAAAAAGGCAGACGGGTATGTTCGTTTGACACCACCCTTATTGATGAACCTTAACCTGATGCTTGCTGCTATATATGATGAGAAAAGATATGTCGAATCGCTCTTTGTATTGTCGGACACTTTAAAGTTTATACAAACGGTTTCAAATTTCTAGTTTGAGAGACAAGTTTATACCATAGAAATCGTAACTTTGTCTTCTCAGGACATCAATAATGTGTGGACTACATTGGGTGGGCAGTATTACCCCTCGGTAGTGTGCAAACTGAGACGTCTGGTCATTGACTCGGAGGAAATGACAGGAGCAGGACAAATATCAAAACAGCCGGATATAAAACTATAAAAAAAGAGACTATGGAACAGTTCATTACATTCATTCGTGTACAGTTGGAGCATCCTTACTATACCACACCCGTCAACAAGCATATCAACTTGACCCCTACATTAGAGACCGAAAAACTGATGCACCGCAGAGGTCTCCTCTTTATAGAAAGTGTAGGAGGCTGGGAGTGGCTGTTGCGCAAGGACTGCCCCGGTTTTGAAGCCGATGATGTGCTGGAACTATCCATGCAAACCTTTGATGCTGATTTCTTCAGAGTGACAAAACTGGAGGAATATCATCCCCAAACTTTTTATCAACTAAAGTTGGGTGCTACTGAACGAATAAATGTAGCTACTTCTTTAGAAGCCACCGACGAGAAAAAATGGGGCGCGGAATTTTGCAGAATAAGAGTGAAACCGACTCATGAGCTACTGCAAAGAGCACAAAAAGATACACCAATGAGCTATGTCATCGGGTTTCAACCCTTGGCTTTCCGGTGGGAGTACCTGTTCATTATCCGCGACAATAAAACAGAAAACCTTGGAAACCTTCTGCTGGAAGAAACCAAGAACCGTATCATATTTGAAAAAGCCGAACGGCTGGAAAACAGCCCATTCGGTAACAATGTGTGGCGGACCGTCTCTACGGTTCCCGTCAGTGCCCTCGAATTTCTTGATTATAAATTGATTCTTTCTACTGTGATTCAGGAAAACCCTCTCAAGAAACGGACTGTGAGCAGGTTTATAGAATGTCCCCAGCCCGGGAAATACATTTCGGATGATCCGGACATAATCCGGAAAGTCTGCTATCTTTAAATTGTTTCATTAATCAAAAAATATCATCTATGGGAAGTATGAAAAACCCCGGTGTTTACATCGTTGAAAAAAACGCTTTTCCGAATTCGGTAGTGGAAGCCGCAACTGCAATTCCTGTTTTTATAGGTATTACGGAAAAGGCAGTGAATGGAAAAGATGAATTGAAAGGTAAACCATGGAAGATATCCTCAATGACGGAATATCTGAAGTTTTTCGGTGGAGGACCGGAAGAAAAGTTTATCCTGAGTATTAACAAGACAGACGGCGCTGCTCCGGATGATTGTCTTTTCTCTCACACGGTAGAGTATAAAGAGACAATTGCTGCCGAAGGAGAAAACGGCGAAAATGAAGTTACTGAAGTCTCTACCAAGTATGCATTCACAGCCAAGAGGCAGGAGAAGAATCGTTTCACGCTCTATTACCAGATGAGAATGTTCTTTGCCAATGGAGGCGGTACTTGTTACATTGTTTCCGTAGGAACGTATGCTGAAAATCAGCTGCTGAACAAAGATATGGTAAGCAGTGCAATGGCAGCCTTGGAAAAAGAACAGGAAATAACAATGGTGGTGATTCCGGAAGCGGTATATTCTCCAAGTTGCTGGGATCTTCAGGTAATGGCATTGAACCATTGCGGCAAAATGCAAAATCGTTTCTCTATCCTGGATGTACAGGCTAAAACTGCTGAAAATCAGACCATGGAAGAGCAGATCAAAGACTTCCAAACTTACATTGGAAATAATGATTTGTCCTATGGAGCCGCTTATTATCCGTGGCTTGAAACATCTCTATTGGCCGATAATGATATCTCGGCAGATATGTTTTCATGGGATGCCAACACAGAACGCGATTTCAAAGCTTTCTTTGCAGCCGGTTCCAACCTGCTGAATTATGCAAATGAAGCAATCAACGAGATTTTGGATGCTAATGTGGCAAGCCATAAAAAAGCAGAGTTCCACGGAGCCTTGTTACAGAACTGGAGCACGTATCAATTGATGATTAAGCAGGTGAAAAATTATCTGAATCTGTTGCCTCCTTCGGCTTCTATGGCAGGTCTTTATACCATGGTGGACAATTCACGCGGAGTATGGAAAGCTCCTGCCAATGTATCGGTGAACTTTGTCCTGAGACCGGAAGTGAATCTGACTAACAGAGAACAAGAAGATTTGAATGTTCCTACCAACGGAAAGGCTATCAATGCGATCCGTTCATTCGTTGGCGAAGGCATTAAAGTATGGGGCGCACGCACCTTGGACGGAAACTCTTTGGACTGGCGCTATATCAATGTTCGCCGTACCATGTTGTTCCTGGAAGAATCTGTAAAGAATGCCGCCCGTGCTTATGTATTCGAACCAAACGATGCGAATACCTGGCTGAATATGAAATGTATGATTGAAAACTTCCTTCGCGGTATATGGAAGCGAGGTGGCTTGGTAGGTGCTGTTCCCGAAGACGCTTTCAGTGTACACGTAGGATTGGGTGACACAATGACTCCGGAGGATATCTTGGAAGGTATCATGCGCATTACCGTATTGGTTGCTATTTCACATCCGGCTGAATTCATTGAAATCACATTCCAGCAACAGATGCAGAAGAGCTGATGAATCTAAATTAAAATTATGAACAATAGTATAAATCATTTAAAAATAAAAAATTATGGCAGGTGAAGCACAAGACCCCAAAATATGGCCGTTGACCGAGTTTTATTTTAAAGTTACAATTACCGATGTAGGCGAAATGTCTTTTAAAGAGGTATCGGGCCTGGATAGAGAACATGATGTAATAGAGTATCGCGCCGGAAATGACAAGAGTCTGACAAAAGTAAAAATGCCCGGACTGGTGAAGAGTGGTGACGTAACGCTGAAAAAAGGTATTTTTGTTTCCGACAAGAATTTCTGGGACTGGATTGGAGAGATCAAACTGAACACTGTAAAACGACGCACAGTTACTATCAGTTTATTGGACGAAGGCGGAAATCCGGCTCAGACCTGGGAACTGGCTAATGCATGGCCGAAGAAGATTACTGTCGAAGGATTCAAGGCAGACGGTAATGGCGTTGCTATGGAAACATTAGTATTGGTACACGAAGGTATTACCATTAAATAAATGTTTGCCTGATGCCTGACAGTAACAATAACAATTGGATTCCCCCTGTGAGTTTCTACTTCAATGTAGTATTCCAGTGGGGAAGCCAACAAGCCACAGCTCCCTTTCCTTATGGAAAGGAATAGCTTGGGATTATTAATTACTAAAACAGAAAAAGAAATGGCAGAAAAATTATCAAGCAATGCTCCGGAATACATATCCGTTAGTAATGCCGGAGTTGTTTTGTTAACTCCTTGGTTTGTACGTTTATTCAGTATGTTGGAATTGCTGAATGAAGATAAAAAGGACTTCAAAAATATGGAATCACGGATACGTGCCATATTTATTATCCAACGTCTTGTCACGTTTGAAGATCGGGTATATGAGGAAAAAGAACTGGTTTTCAACCGGATTCTTGTAGACTGTCCGTTCTCTGAACCTTTACCGGCAAAAATGGAGCTGACAGAAAAAGAACTTGAAACTGTTGAATCTATGCTGAATGGTGTAAAAGGCAATTGGGATAAAATGAGGAATACTTCCATAAAAGGATTCCAACTTAATTTTATTGAGCGAAGCGGGCATATTGAACAACAAGAAGACAAGTGGCATCTTTCGGTAGATGCTCGTTCTTATGATATACTTCTGGATTCCCTGCCATGGCCTTATAGCCTGGTCAGGTTACCATGGGTGAAGAAACAGATTCATGTGTCTTGGCGGACAAGATCTGAATTTTGATATTAAAAGTGCATCAGTAAAAAGTTGTCTTATGTTTTCTGACGAATATAATAACTATAAAGAATTAATTAATCATTTACCCCTGTTATGAACATTTTTTTGCCAATAGTGTTTGTAACATAAATTCCCGCCCACCTATATAGGTTGACGGGAATTTAATTAACTATAACTAAAAAATATCCCTCAATGATTCGTCCTGTTTACAGGGAGATTTGTTATGATTCCTCATTTACAAAACAGGGTGATAATTAGCAATTAGATATGTATGATAGAATTTAGTTCTCTGTATAAAAAGAGAGAATTTTAATTGATATGTACCTATTGAAAACAGTGATAAAAGAAGATATTAATAAAATATTAAAATGGAAATTATGAATATAGTATTGAAGCATGAGCATAATGATGCACTTATAAAGAATATCGGTGAGAAATTAAAGCGTTACTGGGCGAAAGAAACGAATCCCGGTGAACCTTTAAATTCTTGTGGAAATAAACCGGATTCGTCAAGATAATACCGGCTTGCCTTCCGTTTTCGGGTATTCTGTCTGTTAGATTGATAATAGTCCTAAAGTAATGATCTTTTTTTGAATGTTCCGACATTTATATTTTGTATATTTACAAAGTGAAAAAAGAGGGAATAAATAGGATAATGACAAGGATAAATTATTAATAACGACAGAATAAATATGAAACATGTAAAGTATCTGGCTTTTGCACTATGCATGGGAGGAATGCTGCCTGCCATGGCGCAAACGGCAAAGAAAAGCCTTACGGTAGACAATTTAGTTACCTGGCAACGCATTAGCGGGCAAGCTATTTCCAATAATGGGAAATGGATAAGTTGTAAAATGGAACCTTGGGAAGGCGATGCTACTGTCTTCTTGTATGATGCGCAGGGTAAAGAATTGACTTCCTTTCCACAAGCTGATAGTTTTGCTTTCTCCAATTCATCCGACTATCTGGTGATTACTCAAAAACCGGAAAAGGCAACGCTTGATTCTCTGAAAGTGCTGAAAACAAAGAAGGATAAGATGCCGATGAATACATTGGTGATCTATTCCCTTTCGGGTAAACAGGAAATCATTGATTCATTGAAGAACTTTAAGTTAGCACGGAAAGCTGACTGGATTGCCTATCAGAGAGGTCGCAAAGACTCCACTTTGTATGTCCGTTCACTGGACGGAAGCAGCGTACTTCAATTCCCGGCAGTAAAGAATTATGAGTTTGCAAAGGAAAGCGCTATGTTATACTATACCAGTGCAGGAGATAAGGAAGCAAACAAGTCCGGTATCTTTACACTGAATCCTGAAAAGAAAACTCCCACATTGGTGAAAGAGGGTAAAGGCGTATTTAAACAAATTTCATGGGATGAAAAAGGGGAGTATTTGGCTTTTCTGTATGGTGAGGAAAAAGATTCCTGCTACAAGGCAATGAGCCTGTGGCTATCAGAACATGAAGCTCCTGCCAAAGAAATTGCAACTCGTGGAAATTCGGCTTTTCCCGCCGGATGGGTGATTAACGAGAACGGCAAGTTACATTTCTCCCAAAGCGCCTCACGGCTTTTCTTCGGCACATCGCCGGAACCACGGCAGAAAGACACATTACAGTTGGCAGAGAATCGCCCCAACGTACAGGTGTGGAGCTGGGATGAACCAGTGCAATACACGGTACAGAACTATAACAAAGAGAAGGATTTAAAGAAAAGTTACCAGGCGGTTTATAACATAAGCACCGGAACTATCTTCCAGTTGGCAAATGATGAATTGCCTAATATCCAACTGGGTAATGAAGGAGACGCACCGCTGGCATTGCTTTCTACCACACGGCCTTATTCATTGTCTTCCATGTGGGAAGGGCGAACACGCAGTGATTATTATACGGTTTCTTTAGAGAATGGTGAACGTAAGCCGCTGGCTACGGCGGATTATAGCAGATACCGCCTTTCTCCGCAAGGAAAATATGCTTACTGGTATGCCGAAACAGATAGTTGCTGGTACACGCTTTCCCTGGCAGATGGCAAGAAAGTGCAACTGACGACTCCCCGCACATTTACTGCTTGGGATGAAGATAATGATGTACCCGATTACCCCGGCGCCCACGGTGCTGCCGGATGGACGGAAAACGACGGAAACCTTTTGATCTATGACCGTTATGATATTTGGAAATTTGATCCTGCCGTTGCCCAAGAGCCTATAAATCTGACAGTCAATGGACGGAAGAACCGTATTTCCTACCGTTTGGTAAATCTGGATAGGGAAGAACGCTTCATCGACCTCAGCAAGCCGCAATTACTGAAAGGTTTTAATGAGGCAAGCAAAGGAAACGGATATTACAGCGCCCGTCTTTCTGCTTCCTCGGCTCCAAAGGAGTTGCTGGCAGGCAACTATATGCTGCGCAATATCAGTAAAGCAAAGAATACGGATCATGTAATTTATACGATGGAAACATTCCAACAATATCCTGATATTCATTACTCTACGCTGGCATTTAAGAAGTCGGTCCAACTGACGCATGGAGTGGATCAGCAGAAGGATTTTCTGTGGGGAACAGCCGAATTGGTTTCATGGATTTCTTTAGATGGCCGCAAGCTGGAAGGCGTGGTGTACAAACCTGCTAACTTTGATCCGAACAAGAAGTATCCGATGATGGTAAATTTCTACGAGCGCAATTCTGAAACGCTTCATAATTACCGTATGCCGGAACCGCATCGCTCTACCATAGACTATCATCTTTATAATAGCAACGAATATATTATTTTCAATCCCGACATCCGGTATGTGGACGGCTATCCGGGTGAGAGTTGCTATAATTGCCTGATGCCGGGCATCGCCATGTTGATTGGTAAAGGGTATATTGATGAAAAAGCGATTGGTGCACAGGGGCACAGTTGGGGAGGTTATCAGGTAGCCTATTTGGCTACGCGTACCGATTTGTTTGCAGCTATTGAATCCGGTGCTCCGGTGGTAAATATGTTTAGCGCTTATGGCGGTATCCGTTGGGGATCGGGATTGGCACGCTCTTTCCAGTATGAGCATACGCAGAGCCGCTTGGCAGGTACGCCGTGGAGTACCCCGTTGCGTTATTTGGAGAACTCCGCTTTATTTACCATGGACAAGGTACAGACTCCTATTCTGATTATGCATAATGATGCCGACGGGCATGTGCCTTGGTATCAGGGAATAGAATACTTTGTTGCCATGAAGCGCCTGGGTAAGCCTTGCTGGATGCTGAACTATACGGGAGAACCGCACTGGCCTACCAAAATAGCCAATAGAATAGATTTCCAGAAACGTATGTTCCAGTTCTTCAATCATTATCTGAAGAAAGAGGAAATGCCGAAATGGATGGCAGAAGGGGTAACGGCGGTGGAACAACCGTTTGAATTGGGGTACTAAAAAGAAAGCATTTGTAATAAGTATATCCGTTGGGCGGAATTAATTTTTTCCTATTGAGAGTGTCATCGCGCAGCCTCCCCCTTGGAAAGGGGGATTTAAGGGGGATGTTCTCTTTAGTATGATAGAAGTATCGTAGTAGGGTTGTGTAATCTTTCCAAGAGAACATCCCCCTTGCCCCCTTTCCAAGGGGGAGGCTGCGCGATGACACTCTTAATGGAAAAAAATAATTCCACCAACGATTAAGTATCTTTAAAAGAAATCCTGAATATTCACGATGCACAACGTGAATATTCAGGATGGTTAGTGTGAATATTCACGATAGACAACGTGAATATTCACATTTTTAATGCAATCAGCTATTACTCAAACTTACCATAACGAGTGGGCAGCAACTTGCGGTCCCCCAGTGTATTATCCACTCTCGCCACATTGATCCAGAACTTATTATCGCGTACGGATTCAATAGGATAAGCAGCTTTTTCACGGCTATAGCTATGGTTCCATTCATTGGCTACCACTTCATATTCGGGGTGCGGAGCATTTACCAATACATTGTCTTCCTTATCAGCCTTGCCCTCTTTCACTTCCTGAATTTCCTGCCAGATAGTCTGCATTACCGTTACAAAATTATCAAGCTCCCACAAACTTTCGCTCTCGGTCGGCTCTATCATCAAAGTGCCGTGAACAGGGAAGGAGAGGGTAGGTGCATGATAGCCATAGTCCATCAAGCGCTTGGCAATATCATTTTCGCTGATACCGGCTTCATCATGCAGATAGCGGCAGTCCAAAATCATTTCGTGACCCACAAAACCTGTGGCGCCCGTATAAACAATGCCATATGAATCCTTGAAGCAAGCTGCCAAATAGTTTGCGCTCAGAATGGCAGTCTTGGTAGCATTGGTCAATCCCTCGGCACCCATCATGCAGATGTAACCGTAAGTGATAGGCAAAATACCCGCACTGCCATAAGGAGCAGCAGCAACTTCATTGGTGCTGTCGCCAAACATAGGATGTCCCGGAAGGAACGGAACCAGATGTTCTGCCACGCAAACCGGACCTACGCCGGGACCGCCGCCACCGTGAGGGCTGGCAAAAGTCTTATGCAGATTCAAGTGGCATACATCGGCGCCAATCGTGCCCGGGTTGGTCAGCCCCACCTGTGCATTCATGTTCGCACCATCCATGTAAACCTGTGCTCCGCACTTATGAATAATTTTACAAATCTCTGCTATCTCCACCTCAAAGATGCCGTGGGTAGAAGGATAAGTAATCATCAATGCAGCCAAATCATCTTTGTTGGCTTCCGCCTTGGCACGCAGGTCTTCTACGTCAACATTACCCTTTTCGTCGCAAGCACAAGTCACGGTGGTATATCCGCACTGAATAGCAGATGCCGGATTCGTGCCATGTGCAGATGCCGGAATCAAGATCTTGTTGCGGTGTCCCTGACCGATGCTTTCCAGGTATGCACGGATCACACGAAGACCTGCATATTCACCTGCCGCACCCGAATTGGGTTGCAAAGTAACGCCTGCAAATCCGGTGATTACCTTTAATTGTTCACTCAAGTTATGAATTAATGCTTGATAGCCTTTTGCTTGATCTTCAGGAACTAATGGATGAATAGCCATCCATCCCAGATTGCTGAGGGGAAGCATTTCGGAAGCAGCATTCAGCTTCATGGTGCAAGAGCCTAGTGAGATCATGGAGTGTGCCAAGGAAATATCTTTGCGCTCCAGGCGTTTGATATAACGCATCATTTCTGTCTCTGTGTGATACTTGTTGAACACCTCATGAGTAAGGAATGAAGTGCGGCGGCGCAACTCGCGGCTCATAGAAGACGCTTCGGCAATATCTGTTATTTCCACTATGGTTTCTTCGGCTGCAATGGAGAAGATGGAAAGAAGCAGATTAATATCTTTCAGGTCGGTTGTTTCGTCAATGCTGAAACCTACATCGCCGTTGTCATAGTAACGCAAGTTTACTTCCTTGCTCAGTGCAATGGTGCGCAGCTTCTGTGCAGACACATGGTCGGGCAGACTGAAACGCAACGTATCGAAGAAGATTTCATTGTGCTGCACATAGCCCAGTCTTGCCATAGCCTTGTTCAGGCAGGTAGCGATGCTGTGAATGCGTTTGGCTATGTTCTTAATGCCTTCCTGTCCGTGATACACGGCATAGAATCCTGCCATGGTGGCAAGCAACGCCTGTGAAGTACAGATATTTGAAGTCGCTTTTTCGCGTTTGATATGCTGTTCGCGGGTCTGCAACGCCATGCGGTAACATAACTTTCCGTATTTGTCTTTAGACCATCCGATGATACGTCCCGGAATATTGCGCTTATATTCATCGCGGGTAGCGAAGTAAGCTGCCGAAGGACCGCCATAGAACATGGGGATACCCAAGCGTTGTGTACTTCCGAATACGATATCGGCTCCCCATTCGCCGGGAGGAACCAGTAATGCCAAACTCAAAATGTCGGCATCCACAGCCACTTTGCAATTAGCGGCATGGGCTTTTTCCACAAATTCACGATAGTCTTCCACGCTGCCGCTGGCATTAGGATATTGCAGGATGCAGGCAAAAATATTCGGAGTAAATTCCAATTCTTTATAATTGCCTACACGTATTTCCATTCCCTGAGGGATGGCGCGTGTCTGGATTACTGCCAGGTTTTGCGGGAATATCTCTTCGTCAATGAATAACACGTTTGCCCCGCTCTTTTGTTGGTCGCGGGTGCGGAGGGCATACATCATGGTTGCCGCTTCGGCTGCCGCTGTGGCTTCGTCCAGCAAGGAGCAGTTGGCAAGAGGCATGGCGGTGAGGTCGCATACTGCTGTCTGGAAATTGATCAATGCTTCCAGGCGTCCCTGTGAAACTTCGGTCTGATAGGGAGTATAAGAGGTATACCAAGCCGGATTCTCGAATACATTGCGCTGAATCACCGCCGGGGTAATCGTATCATACCAGCCTGTACCTATATAAGAGGTATAAACTTTGTTTTGTGCTGCCAATCCTGCAATGTGTTCTGCAAACTCACGCTCTGTCATGGGAGCAGCCAGTGCCAAAGGCTCTTTCAGGCGGATTTTAGACGGGATAGTCTTGTTAATTAATTCGTCCAGGCTCTTTACGCCGATTTTTTCCAACATAACGGGAAGGTCTTCTTCCTGTATACCGATATGTCGGTCTGCTAGTAAATCTGTTTTCATGGTTTAGTAGATTTATTTTAAAATAGGATTATTATCTAAAGAACGGATTGTTCGCTTTCTCTGCCCCGATGGTGGTGGGATCTCCGTGACCGGGATACACCACTGTTTCGGGAGGAAGGACAAACAAACGGCTGCAAATGTGTTCGCGCAATTCGTCAAAGTCTCCGCCTGTGAGGTCGGCACGGCCTATGCTCCCTTGGAACAGCACGTCGCCACTGAACATACAATGCTCTTCTTTGCAGTAATACACTATGCTGCCCGGTGAATGTCCCGGCACATGGATTGCTTCCAACTTAGTGTTGCCAAAGGCTATTATATCGCCGTCACAAATGTATTTTCCCAGTGCTACGGGGGCTTCGGTCAGTTGAAAACCAAACATACGCGCCTGCACGGGAGCCTGCTCCAACCAAAACTCGTCCGCCTGATTGGCCTCTGCTTTCAGTCCGTATTCCTGCAACAGGAAAGGATTACCGAATATGTGATCCAAATGCAGGTGTGTGTTCAATAAATGCTTCACGGTCAGCCCATTACTGTCTATGTATTTTTTGAGTGCCTGCTTCTCTTCTTCATAAAAGCACCCTGCATCAATAATGACGGCCTCTTTCGTTTCGTCCGATAAGACGTAGCAGTTTACCGGAAACATATTGAATTCAAATTTCTTTATCTTCATAACGCTTTATCTATAGTTATTAGCCATTGATGGTAACGTAAACCACCTTTTTGGTTTCAAAAAAATCTTCTGTAAACTCGTCCTTCAAGTCATAAATCACGGTCTTGTGTTTTACAGGCATTGTTTCCTGCTCCAACTCGCCGCCTTTCAGGCAAATCAGTCCGTTGGGGAGGGCGTTATGCTGTTCCGTGCCTATGTTCTTGCGGATTATCTTTATCAGGTCTGCCAGCGGCATCACGGCACGGCTCACTACGAAATCGAATTTAGTCTTTTCCTCTTCGGCGCGGCAATGGCGGAAAGTAACGTTCTTCAGTCCGATGGCATTTGCCACTTCGGTGGCTACTTTCACCTTTTTCCCGATGCTGTCCACCAGGTGGAACTTTACTTCGGGAAACAGGATGGCAAGGGGGATGCCCGGAAATCCGCCGCCGGTGCCCAGATCCATGACGGTGGTTCCGGGGGTAAAGTTGATCACCTTGGCTATACCCAGTGAGTGCAGCACATGATGTTCGTACAGGTTCGTAATATCTTTGCGCGAAATCACATTGATTTTACTGTTCCAGTCCGTATATAAATCATACAAGGCGGCAAATTGTTCTTTCTGCGTATCGCTGAGGTTGGGTAAATATTTCAGTATTAATTCCATTCTTTCTTAATCTGTATTTTTTTAGTGTATCATATATTTCTCTACCGATTCATAGGGCAGGGAGAGGGTGATGACTCCTACCGAGTAGGGGGCAATATCATATTTGTTGTACAGGAAAGATACTTCTTCTTTCTCCAGCAGGAAGTTTTCGGGTACATACATAGGAGTGGAATCCAAGATACCTGCATCTTGAAGGTCTTTTAAAGACTTGATATTGCTATCCTCCAGCCGGTCGGCCATTTCTTCAATCAGTTCTTTCAGCAGCATTTCGCTCATCGGCTTTTCAGAGCCCGCCATGAATACATCTTTCAGCGTCAGCAGCCTGCCGTTACTTTTATCAAAGTTCAGCCATATGTTCCACGAGTTGGGGTGTGCTCCGCCTGTATATTCAAAGGTGTCGGAGGTAAAGTTCAGAATACCTTCTTTACCGTCACTGAAATGGGTAGTCAATCCATATTCATAGTTATACCATGTGGGGAGATCGTCTTTGGAAGTGGCATTCTTGAGGTCTTCCAGATAAAACTCGCCTACTTCTTTGCGATAGGTGGCTATGTAAGCGTTTTTAAAAGAGTCTACGGCAGCCTCCGGAGCCATTCCCGCATATTCCCGCCCCAAAGTATGGGCTATTATTGCCTCATTGATACGCTGTGTTATGGTATCCGTGGCATTGGACTCTGCTAAATAACTATAATCTATAGTGATTTTGCAGGCGGGCGAGGCAGTGTCATCTTGTAAATGCGCCTCTTCTTCTACCTTCACTGTCTTTACTGTGTCACTATCAATTTGTTTTTGTCCGTTACATCCCGGCAATAAAAAGCAGGATACCAGGCAACTTGCCATAACAGACATCGCTAGATTTCTTTTTTTCATAACTTTTTGTTCTTTTGTGCGGATTACTTATCCCGACTTTCTCCACAAATATAGAATAACTTCGTGAAATGTCCATCTAAAAATCGAAAATATATTTGTCTTTCCGCAACTAGGTTGCATGAACTTTTTGCTAAATTTGTCCGTTGATAGATTAGAATAAAACAAGTAAGGGAAGGAATATGAGTAATATGACAAAGAAACTATACCCCGTTACGGGAATGCATTGTGCGGCGTGTGCCGGCAATGTGGAGAAAATTGTAAAGAAGCAAGAAGGAGTGGAGAGTGCGTCGGTCAATTTGGCATCAGCCACCCTCACCGTATCTTATAACCCGGATATCGTTTCTCCGGAACAACTGAAAGAGGCAGTGATGAAGATAGGCTTCGACCTGATTATAGATGAAGACAACCCGGTGCAGGAGAAAGAAGAAGCAGAACAATCTTATTATGAGCAATTAAAGCGTAAGACCATCATAGCATGGGTTTTTGCATTGCCTGTGGCGTTTATGGGTATGTTCTTTATGAACATTCCGGGCATAAACTGGTGGATGCTGGCGCTTTCGTTGCCGGTTATTTTTTATTCCGGACGTTCCTTTTATATAAATGCGTGGAAGCAGGCACGTCAGCGCACCAGTAATATGGATACGCTGGTGGCACTGAGCACCTCTATTGCGTTTTTGTTTAGTTTGTTCAATACCCTGTACCCTGAGTTTTGGTATCATCGCGGATTGGAGCCCCATGTCTATTATGAAGCGGCAACGGTCATTATCGCTTTCGTGCTGGTGGGCAAGTTGATGGAAGAGAAAGCAAAAGGAAAGACTTCCGTCGCCATCCGCAAACTGATGGGGTTGCAACCCAAAACGGCACGCGTGCTGAAAGAGGGCAAGGAAAAAGATATCCTGATAGCCGAACTCCAAATAGGAGATGCGGTGAGTGTCCGTCCGGGCGAACAGATTCCGGTGGACGGAATCATTGCGGAGGGCAATACCTTTATAGACGAGAGCATGATCAGCGGCGAACCTATTCCGGTAGACAAGAAGCAGGGTGACAAGGTGCTGGCAGGCACGATCAACCAAAACGGCGCATTTATAATGACTGCCGAAAAGGTGGGCAAAGACACGGTACTGGCACAGATCATCCGCATGGTGCAGGAAGCGCAAGGTTCCAAGGCGCCCGTGCAGCGCATTGTAGATAAGGTGACGGCAGTCTTTGTCCCCACGGTGCTAGCCATTGCGGTGCTTACTTTCGTCATTTGGATGATAGTAGGCGGAGTGGACGATTTCTCGTATGCCATGCTGTCGGCAGTGTCCGTGTTGGTCATTGCTTGTCCGTGTGCATTGGGACTGGCTACGCCTACTGCCTTGATGGTGGGAATAGGAAAAGGTGCGGAAGCGCATATCCTTATTAAGGATGCAGTGGCCTTGGAGCAAATGCGGAAAGTGGACACTGTGGTGCTGGATAAGACAGGAACAGTGACCGAAGGGCGTCCGGTAGTATCCGGCTGGCTGCATGATGCGGGATGGCTGAATGAGCATAAAGGAATTTTGTATGCTGCCGAAATGAAGTCGGAGCACCCCTTGGCGCTGGCTATCATCGAAGCCTTGAAGAAGGATGGGGAACACCCTGCCATCATCGACTCTTTCGAGAGCCGCACAGGACGCGGCGTTGTGGTTACCCGCAAAGGCAAGACCTATTGGGCGGGCAGCCGTCGCCTGTTGAAAGATTTTGGAGCCGAAGTCTCCGATCTGCTGAAAGGCATGGTAGGGGAGTATGAAAAGGATGGCAAGAGCCTGGTTTACTTTGGAGAGGGAAATACATTGCTGGCAGTAATCGCTATCAGTGACAAGATAAAGGATACTTCCGTGCAAGCCATCAAGCAATTAAAAGAAAGCGGTAAATATATTGTATTGCTGACGGGTGACGGACATCTCACCGCGCAGAATGTGGCAGGGGAGATAGGGGCCGACCGCTTTATTGCGGAAGCACTACCCACTGATAAGGAAAATGTGATTAAAGAATTACAGAATGAAGGAAGGGTAGTGGCGATGGTAGGCGATGGTATCAATGATTCCCAAGCCTTGGCGCGTGCCGATGTAAGTATTGCAATGGGGAAAGGAACGGATATTGCAATGGATGTAGCGATGGTTACGTTGATGACTTCGGATTTGTTGCTATTGCCTAAAGCCTTCAAGCTATCTCATAAGACGGTGCGCCTGATTCATCAGAATTTATTCTGGGCATTTATTTATAATTTGATCGGTATTCCGGTGGCGGCAGGTATTCTGTTCCCGTTCTATGGCATACTGTTGAATCCGATGATTGCCAGTGCGGCAATGGCGTGCAGCTCGGTCAGTGTGGTGCTGAATAGTTTGAGTTTGAATTGGAGAAAGTTATAAAAAAAATCGCGGTGTGAAACAATGGATTTGACACCGCGATAATTCGATTTGACACCGCGAAAACTTTTTTCCCCGGTGTCAAAAATGTAATTCCACCGTAGGGGCAGACCCGTGTGTCTGCCCGAAAACAGTTCACTTTATGTTTCCCAAGATCGTGACCGTTGATTCGGGCGGACCCATGTGTCCGCCCCTACGGTGGATACATATCTAATTAAGGAGCATTCCTCCCCCTCTGCACCTCTATCCTGATCCCGAAATTCCCATTCTCCGATTTCATCTCAAAAGCCCCGTTGAAATTATTCCTTTCCCAAGGCAATGCACCCGGATTCCTCACCTTATTTCCATCCGCATCATATTCTCCGTAAGTAGTAATCCTCAATCCGTTTTTCAATTTAAACGTTGCACTTTGCAGTGTGGGAGAAGATCCCAACCCATACATCCCCACTCCCGGATACATAGGAGTGAACATACCATAATAACTCCCCCTGTCATAAGTAACATTCCGTCCGGGGCGAAATATCTCATTATAATTCTTTACAGTGCCATTACTGCCATAAGGCTGATAAGTATAAGTGAGCTGCGGAGCAATCAATGGCGGTGGCGCAATCATCACCGGTCCCATATCCAGCACAAACCCATCCAAAGATTTATACCGGGAACCATCCAGCGAAATGGGTGGAAGCGGAATACTATCTGCTACCACTTCCGACTGTGCAAATGCAACACCGGTAACCAGAAACATAGAAATAGATAGAATCAGCTTTTTCATATTCCGTATTTATTTAGTGCAAGCAAATATAGGGATATTTTCTTAATACTGCATCGCCCCCGCCTCCTGCGAATAGATATTTTCAAATACTTTATGAAGTTCCTCCTTATGGGCTATCAGTTGGCGGAGTTCCTCCAGCCGTTGCGCGTTGGAAGATTGCGGAATCCATAGTTTCAGGTATCCGCCTTCGGCATATTTCTCACTCAGGTGATCCAGAAAGCGGGCATATTGCTGCTCCTTGTCCATTTCGGGATAGTGGGACAATCCATATTGCACGGTGCGCGTAAGGGTGACAAGAGGGTCAATGATACGATCCGCCTCTGCTACTATCTTTCCATAAATGCTGCGGGGAACCTGCTTATTGGAGGCGCGGTGATCTTCCACCGCCTCCTTCATCGTCACCAGTTGCCCCGTGGTAAACCAATGCTGCAAGGTTGCATCCGCCAGCAGGATCTTTCCCGAAACCAAGTGATGGAACTCGCGCCCCTCACACAATCCCAAGTCATGATAGGCGGCAATGACATAAACCATCCTGCGGTCTACTTCATAATGCTGCGCCAGTTTCAGGCTTTCTTCTATTACTTTCAGGGCATGGTCCACGCGGTGCGCCTTGTCAAAACCGGCATATTGCGGAATAATCTCCTGTTCCACATACCTGCGCAGTTCCATTGGAAAATCATTAGTAGCTGATGGCATATTCTTTCTTTTTATTTGGGTTGCAAATATACAATAAATATCCTTTCTTTGCAGGAAATTAAAAAAATACGATGAATCATATCACTCAACCTACACCCGATGATTTTGACGAACTGGCCGAACTGTGGGAAGCGTCAGTGCGTGCCACCCATCATTTTATTCCCGAAGCGTATATCTTGAAACTGAAACCATTGGTATGGAGTGTCTATCTGCGGAGCATGCCCCTCTATATAATAAGAGGTGGGGAAGGGATAGACGGTTTTATGGGCGTTAATGACGGAATGCTGGAAATGCTTTTCGTGCATCCCCGTGCCATTGGGACGGGAGTGGGGAAGCAGTTGCTGAACTATGCCATAAGCGCTTGCCATGTGCGGCGCGTGGATGTGAATGAGCAGAATGAGAAAGCAACCGGTTTCTATCGGCATTTCGGATTCCGGACGGTGGGCAGGGACGAGAGGGATGCATCGGGGGAACCTTATCCCATCTTACATTTAAAATTAGGAGGTATCATGAAAATAGAAAATTGGGGAACAGTCCCTTATTCCGAGGCTTGGGACAGGCAGACAGCATGGTTTGATGCACTGGTGGAAGCCAAGCAGGCGGGACAACCGTATGAGAATAGAATCATCTTTGTAGAGCATCCGCATGTCTATACCTTGGGAAAAAGCGGGAAAGATGCAAATATGTTGCTGGGCGAAGCGCAATTAAAGGCGATTGGCGCCACCCTTTACCATATAGACCGGGGTGGAGACATTACTTATCATGGCCCGGGCCAACTGGTTTGTTACCCTATCCTGAATCTGGAGGATTATCATTTGGGATTGAAAGAATATATCCATGTGCTGGAAGAAGCCGTGATCCGGGTATGCGCTTCCTATGGCATTGAGGCAGGCAGAGTGAAAGGGGCTACGGGCGTGTGGCTTTCCATAGGGACGCCGCAGGAACGGAAGATTTGTGCAATGGGGGTGCGCAGCAGTCATTTTGTGACGATGCATGGACTGGCCCTGAATGTAAATACGGATTTGCGGTATTTCAGCTATATCCATCCTTGCGGATTTATGGATAAGGGGGTGACTTCTTTACAGAAAGAATTAGGCAGGGAAGTGCCGATGGAAGAGGTAATAGGGCGTTTGCAGAAGGAGTTGCTGGAATTGCTGTAAAAACTCTTGCTAGGAAAATATGGGCACCCGTTTGGTTTTCAATTCGTCTCGGGTCGTTGGTGCACCTTTGAAAAGTTGAAGCCGGATGGGTTAGTGAAGAATCTGAATACACTTACTTTGTGTTTACAGATTCTTTGCAAGGCTCAGAATGATAGACTATATGATAACAGTATCAGAGTTTTAACACATTTTGTGCACCGTAGGGGCGGGTTACGAATACCTTTTAGGATAGCGCAAGAAGATACTCAGCAAGGCAAATACCCCGATAGTCACCGGATAATACAAGTATCCAATGATGCTGAGAGGGGAGAGTGAAGCCAGTTTTGCCGCGATCAACATTTGCGCCCCATAAAATGATTCCTTGCACCACACAAGAGAATGTATCCAGAATACTGGCACTTTTCCGCTTATCCACCTTGTAGCGAGTGGCAATATCATTTGCCAACGGGCCTACCGTAATGATGGCAATCGTATTATTCGCCGTGCAGAAATTGGCAATGCCCACCAGTGCTGCAATGCAAAGTTCAGCTCCGCGCTTGCTGTTCACATGCTTAGTCAGTTTTTGGATAATATAGTCCACTCCGCCATTGAAACGGATCAGTTCCAGCATGCCGCCTGCCATCAGGGTAATGATGATCAATTCTCCCATGCCTGTGATGCCTGTGCCCATGGAGCCGAGCCAGTCAAACACTCCGATACTTCCGGTGAGCAGTCCGATGATGCCTGTGGTGGCGATGCCCAGTATCAAGACCAGTGCCACATTCATGCCTGCAATGGCGGTACCCAGTACCACCAGATAGGGGATCACTTTGATCCATTCCACAGACTGCACCTCGTGCACCGTTGTCACGTCCAGACCTCTGAATATATAGTAGCCAAATACGACTAATGCCGCCGGAAGGGCGATCATGAAGTTCACCCGGAACTTGTCGCGCATGGCACATCCCTGGGTGCGCGTTGCGGCAATGGTGGTGTCCGAGATAAACGAAAGGTTGTCTCCAAAGAATGCGCCTCCTACCACAATTCCAACCATAAAGGCGAGGTTCATTTCCGTTTTGTCCGCAATGCCTGCCACCACGGGGACTAATGCTACAATGGTTCCCACTGAGGTGCCGATGGAGAGGGAGATAAAACAGGCGGCAAGGAAGATGCCTGCCAGTAACAGATTGTCCGGCAGCAACGTCAGCGTGAGGTTTACCGTGGCATCAATGGCGCCGATGTCTTTGGCGCTTTGGGCAAAGGCGCCTGCCAGGACGAATATCCATATCATCAGCATGATGTTCTTGTTGGCGGCACCGATGGAGTATTGCAACATGCGTTCGTTCAGGCTCAAGCCTTTGGTGATGCAGACCGCATAGACCGATGATACCATAAAGGCAACCGTGATGGGGACTTTATAGAAATCGTCTACAATAATGGAGGTTACCAGGTATAGACATAGGAATACTAATAAAGGACTGAGTGCCCATAGGCTGGGCTTATTCGTTATTGGAGTTAATTTTTCACCGCTCATGAATTTGTATTTTTATAAAATGAGGTGCAAAGTTACAAAAAGACTTGCTGTATAACAAGGTATGAGGGGAAAAGGTTGGGGGAGGGGGAGGATAATGTTGGGGAATAATTGTAGGATGCTTTCTTGTTTACATTCACTGTAGGGGCAGGGTTTGCCCACACGTGTCCACTAAAAACCGTTAACAATCTCTGTAACTCGCTATCCACAAA
>ERZ791737.149-NODE-149-length-87743-cov-21.053542_pt1 | contig 87743 bp, 80 predicted proteins | sample MGYA00510042_ERZ791737 | MGnify/ENA primary metagenome ERZ791737 (study PRJEB30046, sample SAMN00791965) | human gut metagenome | study: EMG produced TPA metagenomics assembly of the A metagenome-wide association study of gut microbiota in type 2... | reverse complement strand
CACCTCCCCTTTCAGGCGGAGGAATTTAAGATACTCCGCTAAATTCCCATTTATCTTCTCCGTCCCTAAAATTCCCATTTATCTTCTCCGCCTCCTGCGGTGATGTCTCTTTCTCTGTCTGTACCGGCGTATCTTTCCATACACCAGCCAGACGAGCAGCACGCCGAAGACGGCAAAGATGAGCAGCACAATCCCGGTGTTGAGATTATCTCCCTTCACCCGGCTCCACATTTCGAGCACCAGCTCCGTGCGGTCGCCGAAGTCGCGTATCATGGCGCAGCGCTCCACGACGGCGCGGTCGGGGTATTGTATCGGGTTGATTGCCAAACTGTCGGCGCCGGGCAGGGGGCCGAAGAAGTAGCTCAGGTCGTAGCGCCAGTCGAGCGTGGTGTCTGTCTTCGCCTCCATGATTTCGGGCGTGGCCACGGCGCTGACGTAGCCGATGGCGTCCATGTTGCGCAGTGCCACGGAGGGCTGGCAGAGGTAGTTGATGAAGTAACTGGCCGCCTTCACATTGCGTGCATAGCGGGGGATTACCCAGCCGTCGTACCAGATGTTGCTGCCTTCGCGCGGCACGACGTAGTCCAGCTCCACGCCCACGGCCTCGGCCTCGTCTATCGCCCACACGGCGTCGCCGCTCCAGGTGAAGTTCATCCAGGCCTTGCCTTTGGTCATCATCTCCTTGCCAAAGTCGGCCTCCCAACCGGCAATGTTGGGCTTCATCGCCTTCAACTGTTTTTCGGCCAGGGCGATGGCACGGGAGGAGTTGTCGTTCATCAGCTGCTCCACGGTCAGGGTGCTGTCGGCCAGCTGCCGGGTGTGGGCGTAGATGATGGCGGTGCCGTAAGCATCGCGGTAGCTGTCTTTCATCAGTATCCGGCCCCGGTTCTTGGGGTTCCAGAGACAGTACCAGCTGCTGGCCTCTTCTTCGTCGATGAACTCCTTGTTGTAGAGGATGCCGGCTGTGCCCCACATGTAGGGCACGGCATAGTCGGTCGTGGTGTGTCCGGGCTGTGAGGTCTTGTTCAGTTCCTGCCGGATGTAGGGCGACACGTTCGGAATGTAGTCCGGTGTCCGGCCGAAGTTCCGGTCGATGGGCAGCAGCAGGTCTTTCTTCAGCATCCGCTCGATGATGTACTCCGAGGGGCAGACGACGTCGAAATCCTCGTGTCCGCGCTCTATCTTGGTGAGCATGATTTCGTTGATGTCGAACACTTGGTAGACGATGCGGATCTCTTCGCCCGTCTGCTCCTTGTACCAGGCGGGGAATTCGGAGAGGACGTCTTCGTCGATGTAGTCGCCCCAGTTGTATATCTTCAATACGCGGCTGCGCTCCTCGGCAGAGTCGCGGCACGAGGAGAGGGCAAAGAGGCTGCACAGCAGGAGGAATGTTATGAGTCTTTTCATAATGGTTGTTCTAAAGCGATAAATTAGATTTCCGGGGAATGGGGAGCCGTTCGGTTGACCCCAATTTTGCGCGGCGGAGGTTTTGTAACGGTCGGTTGGCTCCAATTTTGCGCGGCGGGGGTTTTGTAACGGTCGATTTGCCCCAATTTTGCGCGGCGGGGGCTTTGTAACGGTCGGTTGGCTCCAATTTTGCGCGGCGGAGGTTTTGTAACGGTCGGTTGGCTCCAACTTTGCACGGCGGGGGTTTTGTAACGGGCGGTCATCATTCTTTATTCTTTTTTGCTGCGCTCGGCCCGCTTGTTAATCACTATCAGCAGCACCAGCACCGTCACGAAGATAATCGTGGACAGCGGACGCAGTTCCGGCGTCAGTCCCCCCTTGCGCGCATCGGCATATATATAGGTGGAGAGCGTCTCCAGCCCTTCGTTTCCGATGGTGAAGATGGTCACCGCGAAGTCGTCGATGGAGAGCGTGAAGGCAAGGATGAAACCGCTTATCATGCCCGGCAGTATCTCCGGCAGAATCACCTTGCGCAGCGCCTGAAACGGAGTTGCTCCCAGGTCCAGCGCCGCTTCGTATACGTTCTGGTTCATCTTCTTCAGCCGTGGCATCACGCTCAGTACCACGTAGGGCGTGCAGAAGGTGATATGCGCCAGCACCACCGTGGTAAATCCCTGCGATATGCCGCAACTGATGAAGAGCAGAAACAGCGACACACCGGTGATGATGTCGGCATTCATCATCGGGATGGCATTGGCAAAACTCATCACCTGCCGCGTGCGCTGCCTCAGGTTGAAGATGCCGATGGCCGCGATGCTGCCCAGTGCCGTGCTGGCCGTCGCCGCAATCAGCGCAATGGCAAACGTGTTCCATATCGCACTCATCAGCGAGTGATGCATGCCGCCCGTGAAGAGCGAGCTGTACAGACGGGTCGAGAATCCCGTCCAGTTGCCCAGCACCTTGGCCTCGGTGAACGAGAATATCATGATAATCAGTATGGGCGAATAGAGCAACGCCAGCAACAGCCACAGATAGCCCTTGGCAAGAACGCGTGTCATCATCATATCACACCTCCGCTTTCATTCGATGCCCCGTCTTCCTCGTTGGTGAAGAGGATGGTGATGCCTATCAGCAACAGCATGATGAGCGAGAGGGCGGCACCGTAGTTCCACATTCCGTTGTATATATTCTCTTGCACCGTGGTGCCGAACAGCTTGATGTTGTTCATCGTCAGCAGCTCGGCGATGGCAAAGGTGGAGACGGTTGGCATGAACACCATCACTACGCCGCTCATGATGCCCGGCATGGAGAGTGGCAGTATCACTTTGCCGAAGACCTTCGTCGGACTGGCTCCCAAATCTTGTGCGGCTTCTATCAGGTTGTGGTCCATCTTCTGAAGCGTGTTGTAGATGGGGTAAATCATGAACGGCAGAAAATTGTACACCATGCCGAAGACCAACGCGCCTTCGCCCAGCGGCAGGCTGAGGAAGTCGAACAGCGCCACCGTGGCCAGCGTGCGTATCAGGATATTCACCCACATCGGCAAGATAAAGAGCACCACCATTGTCTGCGACGTATTAAATTGTTTCTGGCTGAGGATATAGGCGGCCGGATAGCCCAGCAGCAGGCAGACAAGTGTTGTTATCACTGCTATCCCGATGGAATAGACGAAGGTATTCATCGCCTCGGGGTGCATCATGAACTTGCGGAAGTTGGCCAGTGTCACGGTGCCTTCGGCATCGGTAAAGGCATACACCACGATGAGCAGCAACGGTACTATGACAAAGATAAGCAGAAACAGCGCGTAGGGTATCGTCCAGTTGCGCCGGCGCATGAAGAAATGGGATAACTTACTGAGCACTTCCTTCCTTATTAAGAGATTGAACAATTCGTATATTTTCGGGAGCGATAGTGATACCTACCCGGTCACCGTCGTCCCACACGTCGTTGGTATCGACGAAGATGTCCTCGTCCCAATCGGTAAACACCGTCAGGTGGTAATGGTTTCCTTTGTAGAGGATGAATTTCACTTCGCCCGTCAGCCGTCCGTCTTCTTCGTTGTCTTCGAGGACGACGGCGGAGAAGTCTACTTCCACGGTGACGTGGTCCCAGTCGTAACGGGGATCGTCCTTTGCCGGCACCTGGCGGCACTCGAAGGTACAGCCCAGGAATTCTACGTGCTGTTCGTCTACGATACGCCCTTCGAAAGTGTTGCGGGTACGTTCTTTCTTCATCACGTGGATGTCGAAGGGTTTCACCAGCAGACCTACTTCGCGTCCGGCTTCAAAGCTGTGGTAGTCCTGCACCATCAGCTCGTAACCCTCGCGGGTCTGTACCAGCATTTCGTAGTGCACACCTTTGAAGATGCAACTGGTCACGGTGCCCAGCAGCTGTGCCGCTTCCGAGGGGTCGAAGATATAGATGTCCTCCGGTCGTATCACCACATCCACCTGCGCCTGACAGCCGAAACCTTCGTCCACGCATTCGAATGCGTGTCCGCCGAAGTTGACGAGTTTGTCTTTCACCATCACGCCGTTCAGGATGTTGCTTTCGCCGATGAAGTCGGCTACAAAGGAGTTGATAGGTTCGTTGTATATGTCTATCGGGGTACCGATTTGCTGTATTTTTCCTTCGCTCATCACGACGATGGTATCGCTCAGCGTCAGCGCTTCTTCCTGGTCGTGGGTGACGTAGACGAAGGTGATGCCCAGGCTCTTGTGCATCTCTTTCAGTTCCATCTGCATGTCCTTGCGCATCTTCAGGTCCAGGGCGGCAAGGGGTTCGTCGAGCAGCAGCACTTCCGGCTCGTTGACGATGGCGCGGGCGATGGCTACGCGTTGTTGTTGTCCGCCGGAGAGGGAGTCCACGTCGCGGTCTTCGTAGTCCGTCATGCCTACCATGCGCAGGGCTTGCTTCACCTTCTTCTCAATGGTGGCTCCGGGCAGCTTCTTCAGCTTCAGACCGAAGGCAATGTTGTTGAATACATTGAGGTGGGGGAAGAGGGCGTACTTCTGGAATACGGTGTTCACCGGCCGTTTGTGTGGCGGTGTCTGCGTGATGTCCTTTCCGGCAATGGTAATCACACCTTCCGAGGCTGTCTGGAAACCTGCTATGAGGCGCAACAGTGTTGTCTTTCCGCAACCGGATGGTCCCAGTATCGTTACAAACTCGCCCTTGCGGACAGACAAATTCACATCATTCAGTACGGCTTTATCTCCGAAGAATTTCGATACATGTTCCACACCGATGATGCAGTCGGACTTTTGCATAAGCGTTTCTTAATCTTTATCCAAACGAATTAAACAAATCTCTGGCTTCTTAAAAAAGCGGGGCAAAGGTAATCATTTTCAAAGAACTTCAAATCATAATTTACCGAGATATACGGTGAAGAAACTTATTTCTGATTGAATATCAAGTCGAGTCCCTGTGTTCGGTAAAACTCAAAACGGGTATCGCTCGATATAAGCGGTAGGTGTTCTGTAATGGCATGGGCTATGATAACATGGTCTGACGGGTCTTTGTGCCCTTGTGCCTCATTGATTTCCATTTTGGCATAAGTAATCATGTGCTCTTTCTTTAGTGGCAGTATTTTAATGTAGTATTCATTTTCGATAGCGGCGACCATGGCTTCTACCGATTTCCAACGCTTAGAGCATAAACCTTTGTTGCGATAGCCTACGATTAGTTCACGTACAGATTCGGCACTCATGTAAAGAACTGCTTCCGGTTCTTGCATAAGTGCCGCTACGTTTCTGCTTATATACTCCATGTCTGTAGACAAGTAGACAAAGATATTCGTGTCTATAAGATAGCGCATTTACAGTAAGAATTTAGGGTCGTTTACGATTAAGCTGCCTTTCAGTCTCTGCGCAGCTTCCCACGTCTTGCTCACCTTTCTCTTTTTAGACTTTGTCTTTTTTTCTGTGACATTGTCTTTTTCTTCTATTATTTTTTCTTCTTCTTTCATAAAGCTTGTTCATTTAGATTCATTACTGATACAAAGGTAATATATTCTTGGGAATGTTTTCTATCTTTTGCCACAAAATATACTATAATTTATAATCTATAACTCGCGAATAAGTAATACTTTTGCAATCAATACAATGATATTTAGAACTTATTGCAAAATGGAAAAGAAAATTGTACTTATCACCGGAGCTTCCTCGGGAATAGGAGAGGGTTGTGCACGGAAGTTTGCCATGAACGGTTATCGTCTTATCCTGAATGGACGCAATGCGGAGAAACTGGATGCTGTAAAGAAAGAGTTAGAAGAGAAATATCGTGCCGACGTTTATTTGCTCCCGTTTGATGTCCGCGACCGCCAGGCTGCCAAAGCAGCTTTGGAATCTCTTCCGGCAGAATGGAGGGAAATCGATATACTGATAAACAATGCCGGCCTCGTTATCGGAGTCGATAAGGAGCACGAAGGAAATCTGGATGAATGGGATATCGTGCTCGATACGAATGTAAAAGCCCTTCTTGCCATGACTCGCCTGGTAGTTCCGGGAATGGTGGAGCGTGGACGCGGACACGTTATCAATATGGGATCCATTGCAGGAGATTATGCCTATCCGGGTGGCAGTGTATATTGTGCTTCCAAGGCGGCTGTCAAGGCTCTTTCCGATGGATTGCGTATCGACTTGGTGGATACTCCTGTCCGTGTGACGAACATCAAGCCGGGGCTGGTGGAAACAAACTTCTCCGTCGTTCGCTTTCGCGGAGATAAAACTGCCGCCGATAATGTATATAAAGGAATACGCCCGCTCGATGGTGATGATATAGCCGAAGTAGTATACTTCGCCGCCGCCGTGCCTCCGCATATTCAGATAGCCGAGGTGCTGGTGATGCCGACTAATCAGGCTACAGGGACAATAACATATAAAAAATAAAATTCCAGCCTTGCGAATGCTTGTTCGCACTGCGCGAATACATATTCAAGCCTTGTGAATATCCGTTCGCAAGGCTTGAATAGAGAATGTTTCCTATACCGAAGAAGTTTCCTCTTTGTCTTTCTTCTTTTTTCTGCTAATGCAGCATAACTTTTCTCTTTGTATCTTGATATTTTTTCCTATGTTTGTAGCATGAAAAAGTTAATATTGGTTCTGTTCACATGCTTGATATCTATTGGTATTGTTTATCCCCAGGTTGCCATACGACATCAGATAGCCACCCCGAGAGCTGCTGATTCACTTGATATAGCTTTTTATGCCCGGAAGAAAGGCTTTCAGGCAGGAGCTATGGTTTTCGGAATTAATATGGGTGTCTGGGCTTTTGACAGATATGTCCGAAAGGCCGATTTTGCCTATATCAATATGCATACTATCAAAGATAACTTCAAACATGGCTTTGTGTGGGATAATGATGCCATGCAGACGAATATGTTTATGCATCCTTATCATGGCAATTTGTACTATAATTCCGCCCGTTCCAATGGATATAACTATTGGCAGTCCGGTCTGTTTGCCTTCGGCGGGAGTTTTATGTGGGAGATGGCTATGGAGAACGAATTCCCTTCGACCAACGATATTCTGGCGACTCCTATCGGAGGAATGGCGCTGGGAGAAGTTATGTACCGTGTTTCCGACCTTATCCTCGATGATCGTAGAACGGGTTGGAGTCGTTTCGGGCTGGAGTTTGCTTCGTTTCTGATTTCTCCGATGCGTGGGCTCACCCGTATCATCAACGGAGATGCTTGGCGGAGGCGTTCTACTTCGGGTAAGCAGTTCGGAGTTCCCGATGTCAGTGTCGATGTGTCTGTGGGTATACGAACCCTTGAACTGAAAGATGAAATCCTGGATAAAGGTATGGGCTTGGCTTCTGAAATCAACATAGAATATGGTGACCGTTTCGATGTAGAAGAGACGAAACCTTATGATTACTTCTCGATAAAGGCAAATCTGAACTGGCAGGCCGAACAACCTGTCTTGGGACAATTGAATATCATAGGACGCCTGGCAGCCAAAGAGTTGGTGAATAATGCAAAGCATTATCTGAGTTTAGGCCTTTACCAGCATTTCGATTATTACGATTCGGATACAATCTCGGCAGTTTCGGCCAAGACTCCCTATAAATTCTGTACACCTGCATCTTTTGGAGGCGGACTTATCTATAAGCGCAAACTCGCGAGAAAATGGGATATTGATGCTTACGCCCATCTGAATGCCATACTGCTGGGAGGCGCGCTGAGTGACTACTATCAGGTGGACGAACGTATTTATAATCTGGCAAGCGGATATAGTACGAAAGTCGGATTCCACTTTGTATATAAGAAAGATAAATTTGCAGCATCAACCACCTACGAAGCTTATCAAATGTTCACTTGGAAAGGATATCCCAAAGATATAGATTGGGATAACGTTGAGTCTAAGACGCTGAATGCCCAAGGCGACCGTTCAAGAGCCATTCTTCACGCCACCGGATTGCGGCTGGACTTTAAATTGCGGAATCAGTTATATCTGACGACTACTTTCATGAACTATACCCGTAACACAAAGTATAAGTATTACAGGGACGTATTTTCCAGCACATCAGAAGGACGTCTTATGATGACCTACAAGTTCTGATTGCAATAATCCCATCCCTATTAATAGGTATTTCAACGACTTTTTTCCTTAATTCGTCGGAAATCCGTTTATCCGCATACTTATATTTGCTTCATTTGCAGAAAAATAAGTAACACTATGGAAAGTATTTTGATTTTTAGAACATCCATCAATGGAAAGCGTGATGTGAAGCGTGTGAAAGCAGTTTTGGAGCAATGTCCCCAAATCAGCAAATGGAATGTCGACCTTGAAGATTGGGAAAAGGTTTTGAGGATAGAGTGCAGGGATATTACGGCAACCGGTATATTGGATCTGCTACATACTGTTGATATTCAAGCAGCGGAGTTGGAATAAAAAACTCCCACAATACCTTGATATTATGGGAGTCATCTGTTTAAGATTGTTTTCTGTGAACCGCTTGGGGCTCGAACCCAAGACCCCAACATTAAAAGTGTTGTGCTCTACCTGCTGAGCTAGCGATTCAATCCTTGTTTTGCTGTTAAGCGGGTGCAAAGATAGATACTTTTTCGGAACATGCAAAGGAATTTCACTTTTTTTCTTATCTTTGCCCTCATTAATCATTTATACTTAATCATAAAAATACATGGCAACAGTAGACGATAAGAAAATTATTTTCTCTATGGTGGGGCTGAACAAGACCATTCAGCAGAACAACAAGCAGGTGTTGAAGAATATCTACCTCTCGTTCTTTTATGGAGCGAAGATTGGTATCATCGGTCTGAATGGGTCGGGTAAGTCGACCTTGTTGAAGATTATCGCCGGGTTGGATAAATCCTATCAGGGCGAAGTGGTGTTCTCACCGGGATATTCAGTGGGATATCTGGCTCAGGAACCGTATCTTGACCCTACAAAAACAGTGAAGGAAATCGTAATGGAAGGTGTGCAGCCCATTGTAGACGCCTTGGCAGAATATGAAGAAATCAACCAGAAGTTCGGTCTGCCCGAGTATTACGAAGACCAGGACAAGATGGACAAGCTCTTCTCCCGCCAGGCTGAGTTGCAGGACATTATCGACGCTACCGATGCCTGGAACCTTGACAGCAAACTGGAACGTGCCATGGACGCCTTGCGCTGTCCGCCCGAAGATCAGTCTGTAGAACACCTTTCAGGTGGTGAGCGCCGTCGTGTCGCCCTCTGCCGACTGCTGTTACAGAAGCCGGACGTGTTGTTGCTCGACGAGCCTACCAACCACCTCGATGCCGAGTCCATCGACTGGCTGGAACAGCACTTGCAGCAGTACGAAGGTACAGTGATTGCCGTGACGCACGACCGTTACTTTCTGGACCATGTAGCAGGCTGGATTCTCGAACTGGACCGTGGCGAAGGCATTCCCTGGAAAGGCAACTACTCCAGTTGGCTGGAACAGAAAACCAAACGCATGGAGCAGGAAGAAAAGACTGCCAGCAAGCGCCGCAAGACGCTGGAACGCGAGTTGGAATGGGTACGTATGGCACCCAAAGCTCGTCAGGCAAAAGGTAAAGCCCGTCTGAACTCCTACGATAGGTTGCTGAATGAAGATGTGAAGGAGAAAGAAGAAAAACTGGAAATCTTCATACCCAACGGTCCCCGTCTGGGCAACAAAGTTATCGAAGCCAAGCACGTAGCAAAAGCATTCGGCGACAAACTGCTGTTCGATGACCTCAACTTCATGCTTCCGCCCAACGGTATCGTTGGTATCATCGGTCCTAACGGTGCCGGTAAGACCACTCTTTTCCGCCTTATCATGGGCCTGGAAACGGTAGATAAGGGCGAGTTCGAAGTAGGAGAGACTGTAAAGGTGGCCTACGTAGACCAGCAGCATAAAGATATCGATCCCAATAAGAGTGTATATCAGGTAATCTCCGGCGGTAACGACCTCATCCGCATGGGAGGACGGGACATCAACGCCCGTGCCTACTTGTCGCGCTTCAACTTCTCCGGTGCCGATCAGGAGAAACTCTGTGGCGTGCTCTCCGGTGGTGAGCGCAACCGTCTGCATCTGGCTCTCTGCCTGAAGGAAGAAGGTAATGTGCTGTTGCTCGATGAGCCTACCAACGATATCGACGTGAACACACTCCGTGCTCTTGAAGAAGGTTTGGAAGACTTTGCCGGATGTGCCGTTGTCATCAGCCACGACCGTTGGTTCCTCGACCGTATTTGTACGCACATCCTGGCCTTTGAAGGCGATTCCAATGTATTCTTCTTTGAAGGTTCTTATTCAGAATATGAGGAAAATAAACAGAAACGCTTAGGGAAAGAGGAACCGACCCGCGTACGCTATAGAAAACTGATGAATGATTGATTTAATCGGTAAATAGAAAGATAATTCTTTTACATCTTAATAATGTGTAAGAAGGTGTCAAAACAGACTCTATAATCTCTTTTTAGGCACGGATTATGGAAATTCGCGGTTCTAATGAATCAAATTCCGTGAAATTCCGTGTAATCCGTGCCTAAATTTATGGCATATAGTAAGCCATTAATTGGGGATGAAGAGACCGGATTATAGCTTCGGAAACTCTTCACCACAAAGAAAAAATATCATTATGTGATAAATGTAGCATTTTTGTAGTTTGTATTTGGCAGTAATTTACTACTTTTGCCGATGCAAAAATAATATAAAATTTCGTTTAATTAATCAAATCAATTATGGTGAAAAGAATGCGATCCTTTTTATCGGCAATCATGTTAGTGATTGCAGTAACTGTCAATGCGCAGGTTACCACAGCTACAATTGCTGGTAAGGTGACGGACACGAACAAAGAGGCCATCATCGGCGCTACGGTGCAGGCTGTTCATGTACCTTCCGGTACCATGTACGGAGCCATTACAAATGTGGACGGACGTTATACTATTCAAGGTATGCGTTCAGGAGGCCCTTATACGGTAAGTATATCCTATATTGGATTTCAGACCCAGGTGTTTAAGGAGGTAACTCTTCAATTGGGTGAAGTTTATACTATAGATGCGCAATTGAGTGAATCTTCCGAACTTCTTCAGGAAGTAGTGGTTACAGCTCAAAAAACGAAGTTCTCTACCGAGAAGACTGGAGCAACAACCAATATTTCCAATACCCAGATTGTGAACATGCCTTCTATAAGTCGTAGTATTACTGACTATTCTCGTTTATCTGCTTATGGTGGTAACGGAATGTCGTTTGCAGGATCTGACGGTCGTACTGCCAATTTCACAATTGATGGTGCCAACTTTAACAACAACTTCGGTTTGAGTTCCAACTTGCCCGGTGGCGGTAATCCTGTATCTATCGAGGCAATTGACGAAATTCAGGTGGTTATCTCTCCATTTGATGTACGCCAGACTAACTTCATCGGAGGTGGTATAAATGCCATTACCAAATCGGGTACCAATACTTATAAAGGTGCGGCTTATATTTACCACCGAAATGAAAATATGCGCGGCGATGCTGTTGATCGTGAAACCATAGCCGGTGCTCGCGAGAAAGACCAATCTACTACATACGGTTTCACAATAGGTGGCCCTATCATAAAGAACAAACTCTTTTTCTTTGCGAACGGTGAGTTGCAAAAGACTCCTACCATCGCTAACCGTTGGCGTGCCTCGGAAGATGGTGTTGCCAATCCGGATGCCTACTTGTCACGTGCTACTGTTGCCGACCTGCAACGGGTATCCGATTTCGTAAAAGATAAATATGGCTATGACACCGGTTCGTTCACAAGTTTCCCGTCTGATACGAAGAACTCCAAACTCTTGGCTCGTTTGGACTGGAACATCACCAATAACCATCATTTGGCTTTGCGTTATAACTATACCAAGAACACTGTTTGGTCTGCTCCTAACGCCAGCTCTATGGACGGTGGTACACGTATGTCGGGTGATCGTACTTCACAGTATGCCATGTCCTATGCCAACTCCATGTATTCTATGGACAACTTGGTACATTCTTTCTCTTTTGACCTCAACAGCCGTTTATCAGATAACTTGTCAAACCAATTATTGGCCACATACTCTAAGCTGGATGACGTGCGTGGTACGAACTCCAGTGTATTCCCTTTCATCGACATCTTGAAGGATGATCAGAACTATATTTCTTTGGGTGAGGAACTTTTCACTTACAACAACGCTGTTCACAACACCGTGTGGAATATTAAGGATGACGTGACCTACTATCTGGGTAACCATAAAATCATGGCAGGTTTGAGCTATGAACATCAAATGGCCGACAACCAATATCTCCGTAACGGAACAGGATATTATCGCTATACCAGCTTGGACGACTTCTTCTCAGGCGCCGCTCCGGAAATCGTATGTTTGACATACGGATATAATGGTGAAAACGAGCCGGCATCACGTGTCCAATTCAGTAAACTGGGTGCCTATTTGCAAGACGAATGGAACGTACGTACTGATTTCAAGGTTACAGCAGGTTTGCGTTTTGATGGAATCTTCTTTGATAATGGTGATTTGATGACCAATAATGCGATTCTTGACCTTGACTACAACGGCCGCCATATTGATACAGGTAAATGGCCGGGAAGCTCATTGACAGTATCTCCCCGTGTAGGTTTCACTTGGGATGTATTGGGAGACAAGAGTCTGAAGGTACGTGGTGGTACTGGTTTGTTCTCCGGACGTTTGCCTTTGGTGTTCTTTACTAATATGCCTACCAATGGCGGTATGGTGCAATATCAGGCACAGATCAATGCCAAAAATGCAGCAGATAGAGGCTTCACAATGGATGAATTCAAGGGGGGTATTCTCTCTACAGAAGCTCTGAAAGAAAAAATTTATGCCTTGGGTTATCCTCAGACAATCACACCGGAGGAGGGCACCGTTCCTTCATCTATTTGCGGTATTGACCCTGACTTTAAGATGCCACAAGTTTGGAAGTCTTCGATTGCAGTAGATTATACATTGCCCGTGCCATTCCCATTGAGTGTAACGGTAGAAGGAATCTTCAACAAGACTATCAATGCAGCCATGTTGACGGACTGGAGCCAAAGGGATATCAGCGGTTTTACCCGCTTCAACGGTGCTGACAACCGTCCCGTTTTCCCTTCTGACGCTACTTATACCGACGCAGCCGGTAAGAATTTGCCCAGCGCCTACATGCTTGAGAATACGAGCCGAGGCTACGGATGGTCAACGAGCATGACTGTGAACGCAAGACCTGCCGAATGGATTTATTTGATGGCTGCCTATACACATACTGTATCCAAAGAGGTGACTTCACTTCCGGGTTCTAACGCTTCGTCTGTGCTTAACTACCTTTCTACTTACGAAGGTGTGAACAACTTCCGTTTGCACAACGGTCTTAATGTTACTCCGGATCGTTTCATTGCCAGTGCTACCATCAACGATAAGAGCGGCAACCACTATAGCTTGATTTACGAGACATGGCGTGGTGGCTATAATTACTCTTATATGCTGGCCAACGATATGAACGGTGATGGTTACAATTACGATGCTGTTTATATCCCTACCGACAAGCAAGTGGCAGACGGATCTTTCCGTTTTGTTAGTGAGGATGACAAGACACGCTTTATGGATTATGTACACGGCAACTCTTATCTGAAGAATAATCAGGGTAAATATGCTGAACCTAACAGCCTTTATTCTCCTTGGGTACACCGCATAGACTTCTCTTATAAGCATGACTTCAACCTGAACGTGGCTGGTGCCAAACACACATTGCAGTTGAGCTTTGACATGAAGAACGTGCTCAATTTCTTCAATTCCAGTTGGGGTGTCAGCAAATATCTGAATCCCGCCATTGGTTCCGATGCTCGTATCTTGAAGTACGAGGGTGTAGATGCCGATGGTGTAGCTACGTTCTCAACTCCAAAGTCTATAGATGGTAACACGAAGACTTGGACACTTAATCATTCTATTGGTCAGTGCTGGTATGCTTCTATCGGCATTAAGTATTGTTTTAATTGATTATCAATTTAAGAATAATTGAAGAATATGAAGAATTATATTTTTATAGCGTTTGCTGTTGTGATGACTCTTTTCACAAGCTGCTCAGACGATGATGCGGCAGCTTTGGCAGGTTTGAAAGTATCACAATCATACATTGCATTGCCGGTAGAAGGAGGTAGCGCTCCCCTCACCATCGAATCGAAGGCTGACTGGGTAATCACCGGTAACGACAAAGCGGATTGGCTTACCATCTCTACTACTCAAGGATCTCAAGGCGAAAGCACCGTCACATTCTCTGCCGATGAAGCCATTGATGGTCGTTCGGCAGAACTTAAGTTGACCAGTGGCAATGAAACTCAGTATCTGACTATCATACAAGGTCTGCCGGTTATTTCGGAAGCTACTTGCGCCGAGGTGATAGCCGGTCCCGATAAGAAGAATTATAAAGTGACCGGCGTTGTGTCCAATATCTCCAATACTACATACGGAAACTGGGATTTGGTAGATGCCACCGGTTCGATTTATATCTATGGCACTTTGGATGCAAAGGGCGCTGAGAAGAACTTTGCCAGCCTTGGTCTGGAAGAAGGTGACGAAGTAACCGTGCAGGGACCAAAAACGACCTACGGTTCCACTGTTGAGTTGGTGAACGTTACTGTGCTCAACATCAACAAATCGCTCATCAAGGTTGACTCTGTTTACAATGAAGTACTTCTTCCGGAGGGTGGTGTCTTTGAAGCATACCTCACCACCAAGGGTAACGGCGTTTCCGTAGAAATTCCGGAAGATGCTAAGGAATGGTTGTCTATTGAGTCTATCGACCAGAAAGGTACAGATGCTTGTGTGAAGTTCCGTGCTGCTAAAAACGAAGGTGGTGACCGCTCAACAACTATTACATTCCGTACTACTGATGGCAAAAAAGAATACACAAGTAAGACTGAACTTTCACAGAAGGGCTCTATCATTGAAGCTACAGTGGAGGAATTCATTGCTGCTGAAGTGGGCTTGACACAATACAGCGTGAGTGGAATCGTAACTCAGATTGCCAACGAAAAATATGGTAATATTTATATTAAGGATTTCTCGGGTGAGGTGTATATCTATGGTGTTGATGGTTTTGCTGACAAGGGTATCAAAGTAGGTGATGTCGTAACGCTCGTGGGGCCACGTGCCGAATATAAGGGAACTGCACAGATGACGAATGCTGTTGTTAAGGAAATGAAAAGTGTAAAAGCGGTAACTGTGGCTGAATTCCTTGAAGCAGAGGAAAGCTCTTCACAATATTACCAATTGACCGGTGCGGTATCGAATATCAAAAGTACTATTTATGGTAACTTTGACATTGTAGATGAAAGCGGTACGGTATATGTCTATGGTCTGGCCACGGGCTGGAACGGCGCAAGCAAACAGTTTGAGACACTTAATTTAGTTGAGGGTGACAAAATTACTATTATCGGTACACGTGCCGGCTACAACGGCACTGCTCAGGTAGGTAATGGAGTCTTCTGTTCTAAGGTGACTGAATAAGGGATACTGAATAATAAAGAAAAGGAGGTTGTGCCATCATTGGCACAACCTCCTTTTCTGTTTAATAGCTGTGTTGCCTTGCCGGTTGACGGCTTCTATAGGCACTTATTCTTATAGACAAGTACTGCTAAGTCGCTGCATATACTTTGTAGCACTGCTGCAAAACGGTTGCAGTACTACTGCAAATGCTTTGCAGTGACACTGCGTAACCTTTGCAGCGACGTTGCATCACATGTACAGCGATACTACGTCACATGTGCAGTGATGCTGCAGAAGGTAACGTAAGTTCCACTTCCATAATCGCCGGGTTATGGTCACTGCACAGATCCAAGTCGGGTGAATAATATTTAATACCTTTCAGGCTGGGGGAGTGGAATATGTAGTCGATGCGCAGCATTCGCTTGGCATAGCGGTAGGTGTACATATAACCGTTTCCGGCAGTCCGAAAACCGTCTTTGAGGTTCTTCCTCAAATGATGGTAGGTATAAGATGAAGGGATGGAGTTGAAGTCGCCGCATACCAGCACGGGATGGGGGCTGGTGTGGACGTAATGGCTGATAACATAAGTCTGCGTGGCACGCTTCATGAAATTTTCGTGCAGCGTTCCGGCGGCATCTTTGGCTACTTGCACTTCTCGGCGAGTGTCGTCGGTAGTGGCAAGTTCGCGTTCCCACTTCTTGCGCTTCTGGCTGACGCTGGTGGTCTGCAAGTGGTTGTTGAGCAGGCGCACGGTATCTGTTCCCAGCACTACATCGCACATCATGCTACAGTTGGCGCTGTTCTGATAGGTGATGAAGCGCTCGTTCGCCAGCGGGTAGCGGCTGAATACGGCAATGGGAAGTACGCCGCGGATAGAATCTTCGGAAGGGATAAGAACGTACTGCCAGTGCGAGAGTGCCTGCCGGATGCTGTCCATCGGGAAGTAGCGGTTATCGCCGAACTCCTGGAAGCAGAGCACGTCTACCTGCTCCTGTTGCATGTATTTGGCTATCTCTTTGCAGGAATAACCGGTGATTTCGCCGCCAAAGCTGTGTACGTTGTACGTGGCTATCTTCAGATACTTGCCCGTAGGAGTCTTCTCTTTGGAGAAATGGAACTGGAAGACAGAGGTCAAATATCCCCAGTTGCAGAAGAAGGCTACCAGCGGAACCAGTGCCCAGCGCTTGTGTGCAAATCCCCAACAAAGGGCTACCAGCAGGTTGCAGATGAGCAGTACGGGTACTGCCAGTCCCAGCAGCGGCATGATGACGGAATCGACGGGAGCCACGCTTCCCGAGAGGGCAGCCACTATGGTGACGGCTGCCAGGACGAAGGTGGCTATTATCAGGCAGATATAGAAAAGCCCTTTGACGGCAGATTTTCCCATTTCACTGAATACTTATTTGGCAACGTTATTAATCACTTTTCCGGCAAGATATGCTTTGATATTTTCCAGCATGATTTGCATGAGGCGTTCGCGCGCAGCAGTGCTTGCCCAGGCTATGTGCGGGGTGATGTAGCAGTTGCGGGCGGTGAGCAGCGGGTTGTCGGCACGGGGAGGTTCCTGGGAGAGGACGTCCAGTCCGGCGGCATAGATGGTACCGTTGTTCAGTGCATCGGCCAGGTCTTGTTCGTTGATGAGCGGACCGCGTCCGGTGTTGATGAGGAAGGCGGTGGGCTTCATCATTTTGAGTCGTTCGGCGTTCACCATTTCGCGGGTGGAGTCGGTGAGGGGACAATGCAGGCTGATGATGTCGCATTCGCGGAACAGCTCGTCCAGTTCCATCTTGCGGATTTCGGGTGGAAGCTGGAAGTTGGTCTTGGAGGTGTAGGTGCATACCTGCATGCCGAAGCCGATGGCGATGCGGGCAGTGGTGTAGCCGGTGTGGCCCAGTCCTACGATGCCGAGTTTCTTTCCGCGTAGTTCGATGAGGGGAGTGTCCCAGAAGCAGAAGTCCTTACTGTCGGTCCAGCGGCCCCGGTGCACTTCTTCGGAGTGGTGCTGCACTTGCTGGGCAATGTTCAGGATATGGGCAAAGACCATTTGTGCTACGGAGTCGGTGCTGTAGGCAGGAATGTTGGTGACGATGATGCCGCGTTCTTTAGCAGCGTCGATGTCCACAATGTTATAGCCGGTGGCAAGTACGCCGATGTATTTCAGTTCGGGCAGCACAGCTATGTGGTCGGCTGTGAGTACGGTCTTGTTGGTGAGCAGGATTTCTGCACCGGCAGCACGTTCCAATACTTCTGCGGGGGCGGTGCGGTCGTAGATGGTGCATTCGCCCAAAGCTTGCAGTTCGTCCCAGCAGAGGTCGCCGGGGTTGGCGGCATAGCCGTCTAATACTACTATTTTCATATTATAATTGTTTGATGATTAAAATCTTTCTTTTCCCCACAACTTCTGCATCCATTCTTTGTGCTTTTGTTCGGCAGCATTCAGTTGTGGTTCCCAGATGCGCCGGTCTTTCAGCTCGTCCGGCAGGAATTGCTGCTTGACGAAGTTGCCGGGATAGTCGTGGGCATATTTATATTTGTCTCCATATCCGAGCTGTTTCATCAGCTTGGTGGGAGCATTGCGCAGATGCAGCGGCACGGGCAGATTACCCGTTTCGTGCACAAGTTCCAGGGCATTGTTGATGGCCATATAGGCCGAATTGCTTTTGGGGCTGGTGGCGAGGTAGATGGTCGTTTCGGCCAAAGGGATGCGTCCTTCGGGCCATCCTATTTTCATAAGGGTGTCGAAGCAGGCATTGGCAAGCAACAGGGCATTGGGATTGGCAAGCCCGATGTCCTCGGAAGCGGAGATGACCAGGCGACGGGCTATGAAGGCAGGGTCTTCGCCGCCCTCTACCATACGTGCCAGCCAGTAGATGGCGCCGTCCGGGTCGCTGCCGCGGATGGACTTGATGAAGGCGGAGATAATATCGTAGTGCATCTCGCCGTCTTTGTCGTAGGCAAGCGGATTCTGTTGCAGGCGTTCGGTCACCATTTCGTCGGTGATGACAACGGGATCTTCTACTTCGGACTCTACTACGAGTTCGAGGATATTGAGCAACTTGCGTGCATCTCCTCCGCTGAAGCGGAGCATGGCGGTGGTTTCGCGCAGTTCGATCTTTCTTTCTTTCAGCACGATGTCGGTGACGATGGCGCGTTGCAGTAATTCCAGCAGGTCGTCTTTCTCCAGCGACTTCAGGACGTAGAGCTGGCAACGGGACAGCAACGGACGGATGACCTCGAACGATGGGTTCTCCGTCGTAGCGCCTATCAGCGTCACGGTGCCTTGTTCTACCGCTCCCAGCAGCGAGTCTTGCTGAGACTTGCTGAAGCGGTGGATTTCGTCGATAAACAGTATAGGGCTGGATTGAGAGAAGAAGCGGTTGCTTTTGGCGCGCTCTATCACATCGCGCACGTCTTTTACGCCGCTGGTCACGGCACTGAGTGTGTAGAAAGGAGTTTCCAGTTTGTTGGCAATGATCTGTGCCAGCGTCGTCTTTCCCACTCCCGGCGGTCCCCACAGTATAAACGAAGAGATACGCCCTGCGTCAATCATCTTGCGCAGCACTGCACCCGGTCCCACCAAGTGTTTCTGACCGATGTAATCATCCAATGTTTTAGGCCGAAGCCGCTCTGCTAATGGAGGCATAGTATTTTAGAAAATCATTAATATCATGAATCGTATGCCACCCTTCTTGACGCCCGGAATGTCGGTATAAGTCAGTCGGCGGACATATTCGATATGCAACAGCTTGAAGATATTGTAGATACCTACACTGGCTTCAACATAAGGAGTGTCGCCCATAACGTGGCTGGTGGGTACACCGTCGCGCATAGGGAACAAGAATAAATCGGAATTGTTGCTCTTGTACGGGTTATTCTTATCCGTCAAGGTTCCCCAAAGGCCACGGACGCGGAACATTTCTCTCCACTTCAGCTTTTTGAGGAGCGGAATGCGGTTGAACAACTTGCCGTTCATGTCATAACTCAAGTTGAGTGAAGCGTAACGGTCGTTCAGGAACTCCATATTATCGATGAGGTTAAACGATTCGTTGTTTTGGGTGATATACGAAAGGTTTGCCATCGGCAGGTTCAACAGCGGGAAGGGGACAGTGTTCCACTGGGCACCACCGCGGACGGTGACGTCCAGTTTACCCCATGACCCGAACCAGAAGCGCTTGCGGATGCTGGCTTCCGTCAGGTTGAAGTTGTATTCTCCACCCAGCACGCCTTTGAAACCGGTGGTGTGGGAGAGGGTGAAAGTAGGAGCATCCAGCGATACGGGTACACGCCGTTGCTTGGTGTTGACGAAGGTCTCACCGGGAGCGTAGCGCAACGTGACGCCCAATTCCGTGGTGGTAATGTCGTGCACCAATGTATTCTTTTCATCCCATTGACCGGGGATGTCACCGTTGTTTTTCCAATATTGCAGCATTCCTGCGGGCTGGTCGTTGCGGTGGCGCGCCATGGCTTTGACGGAGAAACCGGTGTTGGTTTCCAACTCGTAAGTCAGGGTGGCGTCGCGCATGTAGGACATCTGGTCTACTGTAGTCCATTTCCAGCCGACAAACAAGTTATCCTTATCTGTAGCCAGGTATTTATCCATCGGAGACATGACGTCGTAAGTATATTGGAAGGCAAGATAATGCTTGGGGAACTCCCAAAGTACGTATTCTCGTTTATTGAACGAGTAGGCTGCCTGTCCGGAGTAGAACCATTTCTTATCCTTCGTACCGTAGGCGCCGTATCCGCTGAAACTCCAATGCGGGTCGAAGTTACCGGTGGTCATACCGCTGAGACGGAAACGCGTACCGTTCACGTAGTTGCTGGTGATGGTGGTATTGATAGGTCCGAAGTCGAACTTGCTGGGGTGCTTCCGGCTGCCCGTTTCCACGAAGTTCTCAATCAGTGCTTTGGCACCGAAGATAACGTATTTGAAGCCCGGTATCTGCTCTATGCGGTTCATGAATACGTCCATTGTGCTCTCTTTCTTGGTGAGCGGTACCTGGCGTGCTTTCGCCCAATATTCGTCACTCTTGGAGAGCATGTTCGCTTCTTTGATGACGCTTCCTTTCAGGCGGAAAAGGCGGGGCTCAATTTCTTCGAATTTATAATCGGTATACTTGGTGGTTCGCTGCACTTCCAGTCCTTGTGTACCTTTGACGAAACTGAGTTCTACAGTCATGTCGTCATCGGTCAATACCCAGTTGCTGTCGGGCAGTTGCTCGAACTGCTGCACGATGTCGAGGTTTTCCACGAAGTTGACGCCGGTCTTCTTGGGCAGGTTCATGATGCACTTCTTCACGGCATAGGTAGAGTCTTTCACAACGTAGAGATGGCCTGTGAAGCCGAAGTCCTGAGAGTTTTGTGGCACGAAAGTTAGATGCACGCATTCCTGCTTGTCTACCATCAGTGTATCCATCAGGTAATATTTGTAAAAACTGATGGCTCCACGTCCGATAGGACTGACGAAACGGCGTTGCAGCAGGCGGATGTCGTCATCGTAGATGTTGATGTCGGAGAAAACATCGGTAAGGATGGTTCCCAGCATGTCGCCCGTATTGAAGAATTCTTCGATACCGTTGGAGTTCATACCTTCGATGATGGTCTTTTCGCTTTTGGGATTTTTGCGATAGATGGTCTTTGAAGCCGTCTCCTTGATGGAGATGGGCAGGATCATCTTGTTGGTTTTGGGCGATAGTTCGACTTGGTCTTTGAAGAACGAGAATTTCTTGTAGATGCCTTTTTCCATCTTCTCCGGGGTGACGTCGTTGATGGACATCTTCATCTTTTCGTACTTCTGGTACTGATAGTAGTCGTTCTCTTCGAGTTTCAGCGCCTTCTTGTTCTCGATGACTTTCCGCATGAAGTCCACAGCGGGATTGTTCTTGCGGGAATATTTCTCTTTCTGGGGTTTCACCACGACTTCGGAGAGCAGGATGTCGTCAGATCGCATTTTGACGTTGAGTACTTTGGTGCCGGGGGCGAATTTTACTTTCTTGGTGACGTAGCCCACGGCCGAGAAGGTCAGTTCGTCCCAGCCTTTACGGGTTTCAACCTGGTATTCGCCTTTTGCGTTGGAGATTCCGCCTACACCTTTTCCCTCGTACTGAACGGTAATATACATCAACGGTTCGTTCGTGAGGGAGTCTGTAATAACCCCTTTTATCTGGGCAGATGCGCCGATAGAGGCGAACAGAGACAGCAGAAAAAAGAGGAAAGTGATATATCGTTGCTTCATACGTTTCATAATCAGGCTGCAAAGTTAGCAAATTACTGTTAATCGAGAAGCAAATATAATCTAAAGAAATAAGAGGAATGTTTAAGTTGTGAACAATTTAGAATTCATCTTACTTTGAATGATATATCCTCAGGATGCTCCGTTGAGCAGCGTCTGTACGATACGTTCTGCCGTTCGTCCGTCCCAGCGGTCGGGCAGGGTGGTATGCTTCCATTCGCCATGCAGCAGCTTGTCGAGTGATGCGGAGAGGGCAAAGGAATTTTCGCCTACCAGTTCGTTCGTGCCGATGCGCCAGGTTTCGGGATGTTCGGCATAGGTGTTGAGGGTGATGCAAGGAACGTCGAGGAAAGTGGCCTCTTCGGCTATGTTGCCCGAATCGGTGACGATGCCTTTGGCTTGGTTGATGAGGAAGCCAAAGTGCAGGTAGCTTTGCGGAGGCAGGATGTGCAGATTGGGCGCACTCAGTCCCAGCGACTTCACAGCCTTCTCTACGTAAGGGTGCAAAGGGGCGACGATGGGCATGCTGCCGGCTTTCTCAATCACGGTCTGCATCAGGGAGTGCAGCACGGCTTTCTTTTCCAACAGGTCGTGGCGGTTGAGGGTGAGCAGCAGATAGTTGCCTTTGCGCAGGCCCAGAGTGGAGAACCATACGGGCTGTACCAGGCGGTGGCGGTTATAGCGGATGGTATCGATCAGGATGTTGCCCACGTAGTGGATGTATTCCGGTATCATGCCTTCTTGGTTGAGGTTGCGGTTGGCCACCATGCCGGCGGTAAAGAGGTAATCGGAGATGGCATCTACGATGGTGCGGTTCACTTCGCGGGGCATGTTCATGTCGAAAGAGCGGGTACCGGCAATGACGTGTGCTACTTTCAGTCCACGCTTCTTGGCTACGATGGAGCAGCTCATGGTGGCGGTCATGTCGTCTACCACCAACACTACTTGCGCGGGGTTGGCATCCAGTTCTTTCTCGAAAGCCAGCATGATGGAGGCAGCTACCTGCGAATGGTCGTGTCCGCTTACGCCCAAATAAGCATCGGGCTTCCTCATGGCAAGGTCGGAGAAAAGCGAGGCATCCAGACTGGTGTCGTCCTGCGTTCCGGTGTAAACCAGGCGGTAAGAAATGTTCTTTCCTGCCTCTCTTGCTGCGTCGATGGCGCGGCAGATGGGGGCTATCTTCATGAAGTTGGGGCGTGCGCCCGATACAATCGTTATTTTCATTGTTATAGTGTTGAAAATTGATGAGACAAAAATACGTTTTCTTAGGGAAATTATTTGTTACTTTGCCGACAAATTAACTGTAATATGCCAACATTTGTTCAGATACTCGATTTTATCGGTACGTTTGCCTTCGCTATCAGCGGCATACGTCTGGCTTCGGCCAAGCGCTTCGATTGGTTCGGGGCGTATGTGGTAGGTTTTGTAACGGCCATTGGTGGCGGTACGATACGCGATTTGCTGCTGGATGTCACTCCGGGCTGGATGACGGACCCTATTTACTTGATTTGTACCGGACTGGCTCTGCTGTGGGTGATCCTTTTCGGCAAACATCTTATCCATCTGCACAACACGTTCTTCATTTTCGACAGCATCGGTTTGGCGCTGTTCACGGTCGTTGGTGTGGGCAAGAGCCTCGCGCTGGGCTATCCTTTTTGGGTAGCCATCATCATGGGTAGCATCACCGGAGCTGCGGGAGGTGTGATACGTGATGTCTTCATTAACGAAATCCCGCTGATCTTCCGAAAAGAGATTTATGCAATGGCGTGCGTGGTGGGCGGTACTGTCTATTGGCTGTGTGAGCTGGCAGGGATGGAAGCATTTCTTTGTCAGATTATAGGCGGTGCATCGGTGTTCGTTACACGTATTCTGGCAGTGAAGTATAAGATTTGTCTGCCCATCCTTTCGGGGAATGAAGATGTAGAGCAGGAATAGTCATTTTATATAAAAATCCCCGGCATTTGCTACTGAAATGCCGGGGATTTGTTTTAGAACATGGTATCTTTCGTATTGAACAATTTGCGTTCGCTCAGTTTCACTACTTTTCCATATTTACTTAGTTTGTCCGTATCAATATCCTTCGGATTTCCGATGATACCGATGCAGTAGGGCTTGCCCTTGATGCTCTGTTCATAGAACTTCACGATGTCGTCGAAGGTCAGCGCATCGATCTTCGGCAGGTTCTCCTGGGCAGGGTCTCCCTTGTAGCCTTGGCGTTCAAAGATCTTCAGGTATTGTGCTTTGTCGCGGAAGTCGGGATGACTGGTCAGGGCTTCCTGACGCAGGTAGCTCTTGATGTTGTCGATGCGTTCCGGATTCTTCGGCATATCGGTGAGCAGACCCATAAATACGTCCATGGCATCGTTCACCTTGTCGTTCTGTGTACCGATGTGACCGTACATGTAGGTCTGGTTACCCGGCAAGGAAGGAGTCATGATGTACGTTCCGGCATAGTATGCCATAGAACGTTTCTCGCGGATTTCGTTCATCATCAGTCCACTGAAACCACCGGAGAAATATTGGTCGAAGGCATCACGCAGTACGTCGTCTTTCTTGTCGTATTTGTCCATCGGCAGATAGAGGAAGATTTGAGCTTGCTCTGCATCGGAGTTTGGCAGGAAGTAGATCGTATTTTCTGCAACAGGGGCCAGCGGTTTATCTTGTGGAGAGACGCTGGGGCGTTCGTTGGCTACTAACGGCAGGTTCTTGCTGAGGATGTCGTAGGCGTTTTCGAACGGCAACGTTCCGCAATAGAAGATTTCGGCTTCATAGTTGGAAGCACGGTTGATGTCGCCGGTCAATTCCGAGATTTGCAATTCGATCAGTTCCTTGTCTGTCAGTTCATCGATGTAGGAAGATTTGTCCTGGTAGCGGATGTATTGCGACAAGGCGTTGGCAAGTGTATTCACATTGTCCTTTCGTTGCTGGCGTTGTCCCATTTGCGAGCCTTTGATGCGGCTCAACTGTTTTTCGTCCAGTTTCGGCATCAGGATTTGGCGGGAGAGGAGTTGGCAGGCTTGCGGCAGTGTTTCTTCATAGCCTCTCATCATGATGTAGAGGTAGTCGTCGCTTGCCCAAACCTGGCAGGCTGCGTTCAGTTTGCTGAGTTCCTCTTTCAACTGTTGGGGTTCGTAGGCACCCATGATGCCGGCATTGTTCATCAATTCGGCAGCAAAACCGAGTTTGGGGAATTCGCGTTCGCCCACACCGTAGCGCAAGGTAAGGCTGAATACGTTGTTCTCGGGATTTTGCGTGTAGTACATCTTGGAACGGTCGTTCAGCTTTTGGGTTTTCACATCGCTGAAGTCGATGAACTTCTCGTCTACATGTCCGATAGGCATGCTCTTGAACTGCGTGGCATAGAGCGATTGTTTGCCTACAGGAGGTTCAACGGGCTTATATCCCGGTTTCTTTATCTTGTTGCTCTTGTCCAGCTTACCTTTTTCTATATAGAGAGCCAGATAGTCGTTGGTCAGGTATTGCTTTGCCACACGCTTGATGTCTTCGGTGGTGACGGCCATTACTTCTTCTTTGTAGTTGAGTACCTTACCCAAATCTTGTTCGTTGATAAAGGCATCCAGCAAGACGTCCCCTTTGTAGTCGTTGGACTCCATGCGGAGGTCGAAGTCGCGGCACATATTGTTTTTGATGGCTTCGATCTGCCACTCCTCAAATTCACCGTTGGCAATCTTCTCGATGGCTTTCAAAGCCTTCTTCTCAGTGCTCTTGTTGGATTCGAAGCGACGCTGGTTTTCATCGTACAGCGGAATGCACTGGATGATGTTACGTCCTTGTTCGCGCAGCGTTAACGGATAAGCGCTTCCGTTAGTGATTTCTCCGTCGATGGTCAGCTTGTCCAGTGTACCCGTATGGCTGTTGTTACTCAAGAGCGACATAGCCATTTCGAGAGGCTTCTCGTCGGGATGGCCGGAAGGTACACCTTTATATATTAGGCAGACGCTGGGATTATAGCCTATCTTGGCAGAATATTGGGTACGTCCTTTGATGTTCAGGTCGGGATAGGTCTTGCGTTCGGGAATGTCTTTCTTCGGCAGGCGTCCGAAGGCGGCGTTGATTCGTCCGGTTATCTGCTGGGCTTTCACGTTTCCTACCAGGATGAGGACCATGTTTTCGGGAGAATACCAGTTGTCGTAATATTCGATCAGTTTGCTTAGACGCGGGTTTTTCAGGTGCTCGGGCAGTCCGATGACATCGCGCGAGTAGGGATGTCCTTCGAATGCTTTGCTGCGGATAAAGTTACCTTGTACGCTGCTCGGATTGTCCTGATACATATTATATTCTTCATATACATTCTCCAGTTCGGACTGGAAACTGCGGAAAATGGGATGTATGAAACGCTGTGAGGAGATCTCCAGCCACTTGTTTATCTGATAGGCAGGAAAAGAGTTATGATATACGGTATAGTCGAAGCTGGTTCCGGCATTCAGTCCTTTGCCGCCCATACTTTCAATGAGGTCGGAGAATTCGGTAGGTAGTCCTACTTTGCCCTGCTCTACGGTCAGTTCATTGATTTCCTTGTTGATGGTTTCTTTCTTGGCAGGGTCGGTTTCGGCTGCCATTTCGTCGTATTTGGCGATGATTTTGTTATAGATAGGCTCTTCGGCCGCCCAGTCCAATGCACCAATTTTATCGGTGCCCTTAAACATGACGTGTTCCAGATAGTGGGCAAGTCCTGTATACTCTGCCGGGTCATTTACGGAACCGGTACGAACACCGACGAGACCGTATACGTCTGATTTCGTGTCGTCTTCCCATATATATACGGAAAGACCGTTCTTTAGCTTGAATGCTTTCAGTCCTTGTCCGAAGGAAGGAAGGGCAATGGCAACAGCAATCAACAGAAGAAACGACTTAAGTTGAGATGTTTTCATAAATAAAGTGTTTTTATAAAATAAAGTGTTTTTCTTATATGTAGGCAAAGCTATAAAAAAATCACATATAAATTACGAAATGTTCGGAAAAAAGATAGTTATTAGGTGGTAATATCGCCCAAAAACTATCAAATGCAGGGGTAAAAACTGTCAATTGATAGTTTTTACCCCCAATAAAAATCGTATTCCGTCCCCTGAAACATCAAATCTTCCTTATACTTGCAACCGTAAAACCTAAACCAATATTAACCATTTTAAAAATTGAGCAAAGTATGAATACTTACAGTTTCAGAAAAGATTTACTTGCAGTACAAGAAGAGCTGCTTCGCTTTGCATACAAGTTGACAGCCGACCGGGAAGAAGCGAATGATTTGTTGCAAGAAACATCTCTTAAGGCTTTGGACAACGAAGACAAGTTTGAACCCGATACAAATTTCAGAGGTTGGATGTACACCATTATGCGTAATATCTTTATTAATAATTATCGGAAAATAGTTCGTGAACAAACATTTGTAGATCAAACTGACAATCAATATCATTTGAGTATGCCACAAGATTCGGGCTTTGCAAGTACCGAAGGTGCTTACGATCTGAAAGAAATGCACCGCATTGTCAATTCCCTGCCACGCGATTATAAAGTTCCTTTTTTCCATGCATGTCTCCGGCTTCAAGTATCGCGAAATAGCCGAACGTCTGGGCTTGCCGCTCGGAACCGTGAAAAGCCGGATCTTCTTCACCCGCCAGAAATTACAGGAGGAATTGAGAGATTTCGTCTGATAATTAGTGATCGGTTACGGATTGTTAGTGTCAATATGATATTAAACATATCTTTTGGTGTAAAAATAAGAGGATTATTCTTGACTATATGTCAGAATAATCCTTTATATTTGTATATGTTAAGTTAACCGAAAAGAAAATCACTTATTATTGACTATGATGAAAAAGGAAATTAAATTCAGTCTTGTTTACCGGGACATGTGGCAATCTTCCGGTAAGTATCAGCCCAGGGTAGACCAGTTGGTGCGCATTGCTCCGCTAATAGTAGAGATGGGCTGTTTTGCACGAGTTGAAACCAATGGAGGTGCCTTTGAGCAAGTGAATCTGTTGTATGGCGAGAACCCCAACAAAGCGGTGCGGGCTTTTACCCGGCCTTTCAAAGAAGCCGGTATTCAGACGCACATGCTGGATCGCGGGTTGAATGCACTGCGTATGTATCCTGTTCCGGCAGATGTACGCCGGTTGATGTATAAAGTGAAGCATGCGCAGGGAGTAGACATAACCCGTATCTTCTGCGGACTGAACGAGACACGGAATATTATTCCTTCCATCAAGTACGCTCTGGAAGCGGGGATGATACCGCAGGCAACGCTTTGCATTACCTATTCTCCCGTACATACTGTGGAGTACTATGCTGAAATAGCCGATCGGCTGATTGAGGCCGGAGCACCCGAAATCTGTCTGAAGGACATGGCCGGTATAGGCCGTCCGGGTATGCTGGGCCGGTTGGTCAGAACCATTAAGGAAAAACATCCTGAAGTATTGATACAGTATCACGGACATAGTGGTCCGGGGCTGTCTATGGCCTCCATTCTCGAAGTCTGTGAGAATGGTGCCGATATTATTGATGTAGCTATGGAACCTATGTCGTGGGGTAAGGTGCATCCCGATGTAATCTCGGTGCAGGCCATGCTGAAAGATTTAGGTTTCCAGGTGCCCGATATCAATATGAAAGCCTATATGAAAGCCCGTGCCATGACGCAGGAGTTTATCGATGATTTTCTGGGTTACTTCATGGATCCTACCAACAAGCACATGTCTTCGCTTCTGCTGAAGTGCGGCCTGCCCGGTGGTATGATGGGCTCTATGATGGCAGACTTGAAAGGTGTGCATGCAGGCATCAACATGATACTGCGCGGCAAAAACGAACCTGAACTCAGTATTGACGATCTACTGGTGATGCTCTTTGACGAAGTGGAATATGTATGGCCTAAGTTGGGTTATCCTCCTTTGGTTACTCCATTCAGCCAGTATGTGAAGAATGTAGCCTTGATGAACCTGATGCAGCAGGTGAAAGGTGAGGAACGCTGGACGATGATAGACAACCATACCTGGGACATGATTCTGGGCAAGAGTGGACGTCTCCCCGGTACTTTGGCTCCCGAGATCGTAGAATTGGCCAAATCCAAAGGCTATGAGTTTGTAGATACTGACCCGCAGTTGAACTATCCGGATGCTCTGGACGAGTATCGCAAGGAGATGGACGAAAACGGTTGGGAGTATGGTGACGATGACGAAGAGCTCTTTGAATTGGCTATGCACGACCGCCAGTATTGTGATTACAAGTCGGGCGCTGCCAAGAAGCGCTTCGAGGACGAACTGCAACGTGCCAAGGATGCTGCCATGGTCAAGAACGGGTATTCGGAAGAGGAGATAAAGAAACTGAAACGTGCCAAAGCCGATCCTATCATTGCGCCTGCCAAGGGGCAAGTGCTTTGGGAAGTTTCCGTGGAAGGCCCTTCTTCGGCACCTTTCATTGGGCGTAAATACCAACACGATGAAGTTTTCTGCTATCTTTCTACCCCGTGGGGAGAATACGAGAAGATATTGACCGGATTTACGGGACGCATTGTAGAAGTATGCGCTCAGCAGGGCGATGTAATCAATAAGGGTGATGTAATAGCCTATATCCAGCGGAGTGATATTTTTGCATAAGGCGTTGGCTGTATAAAACGAAGCGAAGAATCTTCTTCCCTTTATATAAAGGAGAGTAGATTCTTCGCTTTGCTTTTACTCTTTTCCCAGCTTCAGCGGGAGGACGAATGTAAATGTTGTCCCTACTCCCAATTCGGAAGCCACTGAAATACTTCCTCCTAAGCGCTCGATGATGGTTTTGCAGATGGATAATCCCAGTCCGGTGCCTTGGGCAAAGGTATTCACTTTGACAAAGCGTTCGAATATACTGTTCAACTTGTCCGCTGCAATGCCGATGCCTGTGTCGGTGACATGAAATACAACCTGATCTCCCTCACGCCGGTACCCATAACTGATGCTTCCGCTTGTGGTGAATTTGAAAGCATTCCCCAACAGATTGGATATGACTTGGAAGATACGGTTCTTGTCTCCATCAATCACAATACTCTCGTCCGAAGGTTCGTATATCAGTTCGACACCTGCCGGGGAACGGAAGATGTGTGCATCGTATATTTCTTTGCAAAGCAGATGAAGGCACACCGGAGTGATGGTGAATTCTACGATGCCCGATTCAATCTTCGACAGATCGAGGATCTCATTGATGAGTTGTAGCAGGCGTTCGTTGTTTGCCTCTACAATTTCATAATAGCTTAACCGTTCTTCGGCATCAACACTTTCGGCAATGATGCGTGAGAAGCCTACGATGGCATTGAGTGGCGTACGTATTTCGTGGCTCATATTGGCGAGGAAAGCCGATTTCAACTGGTCGGATGCCTCTGCTTTTTCTTTGGCAACAAGCAGTTCGCGTTTCATCTGTTCCATCTCTGTGATGTCCCATTCGATATTCAGTAGGATGGGAGGGAAGTCTTTGCTTTCTATCTTCATCTTCCGCTTGTCCAGATAGATGGGTTTACCGTTTCCGTCATACTCTTCTGCAATCCAGTGCATCTCTTTGCCGGTCTTGGCTATTTCAATGTCCTGTGCTCTTTTCTCTTGTGCCTCTTCCAGAGGGTAGAAGTCGAAGTCGTCTTTGCCCCAGGCGTCCTGCATGGGGATGTTGCGGTTGTAGGATTCGCGGTTACGGTAGAGGTATTTGAATCCGTTATTGATATCTTTGACAACAATGCCTGCCGGAAGATTCTCAATGACTTTATCCAGGACCTGATTGAACAGTTTGATTTGCTGTTCGTGCCGGATGCGTTGGGATATGTCCCGGCCAAATGCCCATAACGTTTCTTCACCCTCGTCGCTGGTCACCCAATAAGCGTTGCCTTCGTATGCCAGTATTTCGGGATGCTCCTCCAAGGGCTGGTAAATGATAAAGCTGTTATTGTCCGTATCCTTTTGGATGGAGGTCATCATGTTTTGCCATACTTGCCGGTTGCCGTTGTTGGACGATATAAGATCGGGGAATTTCAGCTTTGTAATATCTTCCGTATTCCCTATATTGTGATGCTCCTTGAAGCGTCGGTTGGCAAAGACCAGTGTGCCGTCTTCGCGTGCGGCGAAGATATCTTCGGTGGAGTTGTTTATGGCATGTGTCAGCAGATTGATGTCATTGCGTCGTTTCTGGATATCGGTAATATTTTGTATATATCCTTCCAGAACGATATTCCCATCTTCGTATTGTTCGCGTGCAAAGGTTTTTAGGCGGACATAGAATATCTGATTATTGAAATGGATGCGGTAGTCTACACTGTCTTCTACATCTCCTTCCAGATTTCGCGTGAGCCAATTGTTGAAAGAGACCACATCTTCGCGCAGAATATGTTGCACATACGTCTCAAGTGGTATTGTTTGTTCGTCTTCAGTGCACATAATGTCAGTGTGCCCCCGGTAGCTGAAGAGACGCTGTTCCTTTTCATAGCGCCACATGCCGATGAGGGCGGCTTTCTGTATTTCGCTGAGTTCGCGGTTTCTTTTTTCAAGTTCCCGTTTGCGCTGGCTTCGTTCTGTTATGTCGCGATATTGGCAGAGTACCATATCGTCGTACGGGTACATGATGCACTTGAAGAAGTAGGTAGTGTTGCCCAAAGCCATTTCGTAGTTGTTGACAGAACGGACTTTGTGCTCCAGTACCCTCTTGAAGTCCGGATAGACTTGCTGATAAGTAGCTGGAGGCAGCAGTTGAAACAGGTCTTTGCCCAGCAGTATTTCTTCTGATATAAACCAAAGGTTTACATTGTGGATTGCAATGTCTACGCAGATGCCATTTTTATCCAGAAGAATCATGGTGTCTGACGTTAACTTCAGCAGTCTTTCGGCATTCCCGGTATTTTTTAGAATACTTTCCATCTTGAACGTGTGTAGTGATTGTTTGCTTGCTATGCTCTTTTTGCCTTCTCCCACGCGCCGCTTGCACTTCCTTTCCGCTTGCGCAAGTAGTTGAATCCTCTGATGACGTTTATGTTCATAAAGAGGAAATAGTAGGGGATAAAGAGTATTTTGTTTTTGATTTGTTTGGTCGAGAGGTAATAGCCCCAACTCCCCATAAGGTAGAAAAGCACTTGCAATACCAAGATGACGGCGTATAAACAAGATGCATCTGCCGTGAAAAGGAGCGCGATGTTGAGGGGAAGTAACAGAAACAATAAGATAGGAGTGAGCGACCAGCGCAGCACCCGGTGTGAAATATACTGGAAACAGAATGTGCCGTAACGGAAAGGATTCAGCAACGGACGCAGACGCCAGATGGATTGTAATCCCCCGGCGGCAATACGTACTTTGCGTTTCTCTTCTTCGCGCATGTCTGCCGAACCGCTTTCAACGGCATAGGCATTGGCGCAGTAGGCAATGGTATATCCGTGCATGACGATGCGCAGAGAGAGTATAAAGTCATCGAGCAGCGTATCCGTCTTCATCTCCTCGAACAACCCGCAGCGGATGGCAAACAGTTCGCCTGCCGCACCTACTGCCGAGTAGAGACGTGAGTCGAGTGCTTTGAGTGTGGATTCGTATTTCCAGTACAAGCCTTCACCACCGGAGGCGGCATTATCTTTCGTTTGTACGGCAATGCGCTTTTCGCCTGCCACGCAGCCTACTTTAGGATCGGTAAAGGCATGTACAATCTCTCGCAAGGCCTCCCGGTTGAGGTGGGTATTGGCATCGGTAAACACAACGAGAGGGGTTTCTACAAAGTGCATGCCTCGGTTCAGTGCAGCAGTTTTGCCTTGGCGTTGGGGCTGATGGAGAACGGTGGCTTGCGACCAGTGTGAGAGGCGTTCGTTGGTATGGTCATTACTGCCGTCGGTCACCCATAGGATATGGAGTTTGTCAGCCGGGTAATCCAGTTCAAGGCAGTTGCGCATCTTTTCGTCTACAACTTCTTCTTCATTATAGGCTGCAATAAATAAGGTGAGTTCGGGCAGTGCTTCGTCGGCAGGCATCGGACGGTGGACGGGTTTATGGAAGCACTCTTTTATCTTAACGAGAAAATATAAGAGTATTCCATATCCCATATAGGTGTAAAATACTATAAACAGGCTGATCCAGAAGATTATTTCGACAGTTTTCATTGCGTTAGATTATTTACTTTCTTAATCAGAAAGGAAAATATGATTGCCAAAAGTATGGATAATCTTTTACCGGTGCAAGAAAATGCCTGAAAAACAATACTTACTTTATGCAACTTGTTGCATAAAATCAGAAAGCTTCTGTCATGTTGAAATAGAATAAGGTCTGATTATTTACTGTGTTCTTTCCCAAATCCAGGCGGACATTCATGCGTGGTTGTACTTCTATGCGAAGTCCTACGCCGTAATTGGGCAGTACACCCTCTATTTTGCCGGGAGTAGGACCCATGAAGCCGCATCCGGTCCATGCCACGAAGCCTACATGGTTGAGCATCCGTTTCGTCCATGTACTGCGGTCGGTGTTGATCATCTGCCGATACTCGGCCATAACGACGTGCGAGGATTTGTCCCGATATTGCCCCATGTAGTAACCGCGCAGGTCGAACGGCGTACCTGTGAGGGCATATTGCGTCAAGGGTACATCGCCGAATACATTCTTGGTCTGAGCAGTCCAGGCCAGCACCTTGCGATTGCCGAGCGATTTGTATTGGCGATAGTCGATTTCCAACCGATAGAAAGTCTGGTCACTGCCGATGAACTTGGCGTACATCATGCCGCGGAAGTCCAGATACATGCCTCGGTAAGCGTTGGCAGGGACATCGCGACTGTCGTAAGTCAGCAGAAAGCCGACGCCGGAGTTGAAGTTGTTGTAACCACTGGCCGTACCGCCTGCCTTTTTATAAGACTCTTCTTCTACGAGGAACTTTCCCGGTTCCGTCAGGTGGTCGTAATTGATGTCGATTTGAGGACCGGCAAAGATGTTGCTGTTGCCCAGACGGAACAAGAACCAGGGATTGATTTGCACGCCGCTGTAACGGTACTTGCTGGTGCTGTCGCTGCGTATGTAATCTCTGTTGGTCTTATAGCCGAGTCCATAGAAGTTCTCTTCCGTATTCTTGTAGCTGAATTTACCGAAGATGCGGAAACGGTCGCCTTTAAAGAAAAGTTGCGGCTTGGAGAAGAGGTTGATACCTCCTTTGAACATGAAGGCGATGGCCACGGGAACGACAGAACGCAATTGTATGCTGTCACTCGGATTGATACGGAATGTCATCAAAGCGCTTCCACCAAGCACGGCACCGAAGTCGGGTGTATAGCTGGGACCGCCCAGAATATTGTAATGTAAGTTTCGCTGCGCCACCTTTTGTTTGCGTAATTCTTTTTTTGTCAATGCCGGAGTCGTGTCGTTTGTTACAACACTTGTCTGCTCTTGAGCTGAAGTGGCGGTGAACGCCAGTGTCAGTGTGATGATAATTAGTATATATCTTTTCATATTGTACGAAATGAGGGTGCAAAGGAAACTAATTTCTTTCAAATAGTTTTCAAAGGAATAGATAATTATTCTAAAGATGTCACTAAAATTATCAAAAAAAGACATTACTTTTGCCTGACAAGCGGGCATTTTAGGTGATGCCATCTTTCGATTATTGTATAACTAACATATTTAATACGTTATGAAACAACGATTTTTATCTGTAATTGTTTTCAGTGCCGCACTGTTTTCCTTGCAGGCACAGGATGGGGGCATCAGCCCGGGTATGCTTGAACAGATCAAGCAAAGCTATGAAGGCACGGCTTCGGACAAAGCGCTCCGCAACGCCATCGGCAATAATGATATTCGCAAACTGGCACTCAATCAGGAGAATCTGACGGGCATGGATACCCATTTCTCTATCAAAGTCAATTCCAAAGGCATTACAAACCAGCAGTCATCCGGCCGTTGCTGGCTGTTTACGGGGCTGAACGTGATGCGTGCCAAGGCACTTGCCAAGTACGGCCTTCCTTCTTTTGAGTTCTCCGAAATCTATCCTTTCTTTTGGGACCAGCTGGAGAAGTCAAACCTCTTCCTGCAAGGCATCATCGATACCGGCAAGAGTCCGATAAACGATAAAACCGTCGAATGGCTTTTCCAGCATCCGTTGAGCGATGGCGGTACGTTTACCGGGGTAGCTGATATTGTTTCCAAATATGGCCTTGTTCCCAAAGAAGCAATGCCGGAAACGAATAGTAGTGACAACACTTCGCGTATGGCAAATCTCATCTCTCTGAAGTTGAAAGAATACGGCCTGCAACTCCGCGAAATGGTGGCCGGTGGTGCCAAACCTGCTGTATTGGAGAAAGAAAAGACAACGATGCTCGGCACCATCTACCGGATGTTGGTATTGAACCTCGGTGTTCCTCCCACAGAATTCGACTACGTTCGCAAAGATGCCAAAGGAAACCCTGTTGAAACGGAACACCATACGCCGATGTCTTTCCTTGAGAAATATGGTGACCGCGGGCTGCTTACCAACTATGTAATGCTGATGAACGACCCCAGCCGGGAGTACTACAAATGTTATGAAATAGACTACGACCGCCATCGCTATGACGGCAAGAACTGGACATACGTCAACCTGCCCGTAGAAGATATCAAAGAGATGGCTATCACCTCTTTGAAAGATAGCACGATGATGTATTTCTCTTGCGATGTAGGCAAGTTCCTTAATTCCGAACGTGGCTTGCTCGATGTAAGGAACTATGATTACGAATCCCTGATGGGCACTACCTTCGGCATGGACAAGAAACAACGCATACAAACCTTCTCCAGTGGCTCTTCCCACGCCATGACATTGATGGCTGTTGACTTGAACAAAGATGGAAAACCCGTGAAATGGATGGTTGAGAATAGTTGGGGAGCTGCAAGCGGCTACCAGGGACATCTTATCATGACCGACGACTGGTTTAATGAATATATGTTCCGCCTGGTGGTAGAGACCAAATATGTTCCTGCCAAAGTTATGGAACTGTTTAAGCAGAAACCTATCCGCTTGCCGGCATGGGATCCGATGTTCGCAGAGGAGAAATGAATGATTTCAGAAATCATTGCTGCAATGATTTCAGAAGTTATTACTGCAATGATTTCTGAAGTTATTGCTGCAATGAAAATATGATAGTTCACCCACCTTCGGAATGCCATAGGAAAAGCTGTATTGAAGAGCATAGACGCGAATGGAATATAGAGTATATTACTATCGTGTTCGTTAACGAAAGGGATTACGGAAATTTCTCCGTAATTCCTTTCTTTTTTACTCTTTATTCACGTTCTTTTTTGCTACTTTTGCGGGCAAATTAATGAAACCATTATTTTATATAAACGCATGGCAAATGTAATTAAGTTACGTAAAGGCCTTGACATTAACCTTAAAGGCGCTGCTGCTAAAGAGTTTATGTCTGTGAAAGAGCCGGGATTCTACGCATTGGTTCCCGATGATTTTACGGGTATCACTCCCAAGGTGGTGGTCAAAGAACAGGAATATGTGATGGCCGGAGGACCCTTGTTTATCGACAAGAATCATCCTGAATTAAAATTTGTTTCGCCCGTTAGCGGCGTAGTGACAAGCGTGGAGCGTGGTGCACGCCGTAAGGTGCTGAACATTGTCGTTGAGGCTGCCACTGAGCAAGACTACGAGGAATTCGGCAAGATGGATCCGTCCAAGATGAACGGTCAGCAAGTGAAAGAAGCACTGCTGCAAACCGGTATGTTCGCCTTCATCCGCCAACGCCCGTACGACGTCATTGCCGATCCGACGGTAACTCCGAAAGCTATCTTCGTTTCAGCTTTCGACAGCAACCCGATGGCTCCCGATTTTGAATTCGCCCTCAAAGGGGAGGAAGCAAATTTCCAGACAGGACTCGACGCTTTGTCAAAGATGGCAAAGACGTATCTGAACATCAGTGTAAAACAAAAAACTACGGCTCTGACGCAAGCCAAGAACGTTACCATCACTGCTTTCGACGGGCCTCACCCGGCAGGTAACGTAGGCGTGCAAATCAACCATCTCTCTCCGGTAGTGAAAGGCGAAACGGTATGGACCATCGGTGCCGAAGCCGTTATCTTCATCGGTCGTCTGATGAATACCGGACGCGTGAATCTGACCCGTACGGTAGCTGTTACGGGCTCTGAAGTGTTGAAACCCGCTTACTGCAAACTGCAAGTCGGCGCACTGCTGACGAACGTTTTCCAAGGCAACGTGACTACCGGTAAAGACCTCCGCTACATCAGCGGCAATGTACTCACCGGCAAGAAGGTTTCTCCGAACGGCTTCCTGGGTGCTTTCGACAGCCAGTTGACGGTAATCCCCGAAGGAGACGAAATCCACGAAATGTTGGGTTGGATTATGCCGCGTTTCAATCAATTCAGTGTCAACCGCTCCTATTTCAGCTGGTTGATGGGCAAGAAAGAATATGTGCTCGATGCCCGTGTGAAGGGTGGCGAACGTCACATGATCATGTCAGGCGAATACGACCGTGTATTCCCGATGGACATCTTCCCCGAATATCTGGTAAAAGCAATCATTGCAGGCGACATCGACCGTATGGAAGCTTTGGGTATCTACGAAGTGGCTCCCGAAGATTTTGCCCTCTGCGAATTCGTTTGTTCTTCCAAAGTGGAAGTGCAGCGCATCGTACGTGCCGGACTTGATATGCTTCGTGCTGAAATGGCATAAATCAAAAATCATAAATCATAAATAGTATAAATGAAAGCGTTAAGAAATTATCTCGACAAGATAAAGCCGAACTTTGAAGAGGGCGGCAAATTCCACGCATTTCGTTCGGTGTTCGATGGCTTCGAAACATTCTTGTTCGTGCCCAACACTACTTCGAAATCGGGAACGCATATTCACGACTCTATCGACAGCAAACGCATCATGTCGATTGTGGTTATTGCGTTGATACCGGCGCTGCTGTTCGGTATGTATAACGTAGGTTACCAGCATTTCACGCATACCGGTGCTACCGGCAGCTTCATCGAAATGTTTGCCTACGGTTTCCTGGCTATATTGCCTAAAATCATTGTATCATACGTAGTAGGTCTCGGCATTGAGTTCGTGGTGGCTCAGTGGAAGAAGGAAGAAATTCAGGAAGGTTTCCTGGTTTCGGGTATCTTGATTCCGATGATTGTTCCGGTGGACTGTCCGTTGTGGATTCTGGCGGTTGCTACTGCATTCTCTGTAATCTTTGCGAAAGAAGTATTCGGTGGTACGGGCATGAACGTGTTCAACGTTGCTTTGATTACCCGCGCATTCCTTTTCTTTGCTTATCCTACCAAGATGTCCGGTGATGCTGTTTGGGTATCCGGCGATTCTATCTTCGGTTTGGGACAACAGGTAGACGGCCTTACGGTAGCTACTCCGCTGGGGGCGGCTGCAACGACAGGTACTTATCCCGATTTCTCCTGGGATATGGTGACCGGTCTTATTCCGGGTTCTATCGGTGAAACCAGTGTCATCGCCATCGCTCTTGGTGCCATTCTGTTGTTGTGGACGGGCATTGCAAGCTGGAAGACGATGTTCTCCGTATTCGTAGGTGGTGCTTTTATGGCATTCATCTTCAATGCAATCGGTCCTGACACTCCGATGGCTCAGATGCCTTGGTACGAACACCTCGTGCTGGGTGGTTTCTGCTTCGGTGCCGTGTTTATGGCTACCGACCCTGTTACTTCGGCACGTACCGAAACAGGTAAGTATATTTTCGGTTTCCTGATTGGTGCCATGGCTATCATTATCCGTGTGCTGAACCCCGGTTACCCCGAAGGTATGATGCTTGCCATCCTGCTGATGAACATCTTCGCTCCGCTGATTGACTACTGTGTGGTACAGGGCAACATCGGCCGTCGCGAGAAACGTGCAATCAAGTCTAACAATTAAATACCGGAATAGAAATGAATACCAATAGTAATAGTTATACTATCATTTATGCTTCGGTAATGGTTGTTATCGTTGCATTCCTGCTGGCATTCGTTAGTTCTTCACTGAAAGCTACACAAGACAAGAATGTGCAGTTGGACACTAAAAAGCAGATTCTTGCTGCATTGAACATTAAAAATGTAGAAGATGCTGATGCCGAATATCAGAAATATGTAAAAGGTGATATGCTGATGAACGTAGACGGCACGCTGACTGAAAACACAGGTGAGTTTGCCACTAACTACGAGAAAGAAGTGAAAGAACACCAACGTCTGCACGTATTTGTATGTGATGTAGATGGTCAGACTAAATATGTGGTTCCTGTATACGGTGCCGGTCTTTGGGGCGGTATCTGGGGATACGTTGCTCTGAACGAGGACAAAGACACAGTTTACGGTGTATACTTCTCACACGCAAGTGAAACTCCGGGTCTGGGTGCTGAAATCGCTACTGACTGGTTCCAACACGAATTCGCAGGCAAGAAGACACTGGAAAACGGTGCCGTTGCTCTGGGTGTTGTTAAGAATGGCAAGGTAGAAAAAGCTGATTACCAAGTGGACGGTATCTCTGGTGGTACGATCACTTCGGTAGGTGTGGATGCTATGCTGAAGGCTTGTCTGAATAATTACATAAGTTTTTTAACTAAATAATAAGGAGGAGGATAAAGAATATGGGACAACTGTTTTCAAAGAAGAATAAAGAAGTATTCTCTGCTCCGTTGGGAATCGATAATCCGGTAACCGTACAGGTGCTTGGTATCTGTTCTGCACTTGCTGTTACTGCCAAGCTGGAACCCGCCATTGTGATGGGACTTTCAGTTACTGTGATTACAGCGTTTGCCAATGTCGTTATTTCACTGTTGCGTAAGACGATTCCAAATCGTATCCGTATCATCGTTCAGTTGGTAGTGGTTGCTGCTTTGGTTACCATCGTTAGTGAAATTCTGAAAGCGTTTGCATACGATGTAAGTGTACAGCTCTCTGTTTATGTAGGTTTGATCATTACCAACTGTATCCTGATGGGACGTCTGGAAGCATTTGCCATGCAGAACGGTCCTTGGGAATCATTCCTTGACGGAGTTGGTAACGGTTTGGGTTATGCCAAGATTCTGGTAATCGTAGCTTTCTTCCGCGAACTGCTCGGTTCGGGAACTTTGCTTGGTTTCAATATCCTGAATTATGAGCCTATCCAGAATATCGGTTATGTAAACAACGGTCTGATGTTGATGCCGCCGATGGCATTGATTATCGTAGCTTGCATCATCTGGTATCAGCGTGCACGTCACAAAGAACTGCAAGAAGAAAGTAATTAATATAAATGAAGGGTGAAGAAGGATGAATGAAGGTAACACTCATAAACTCGAAATTCTTCATTCTTAATTTTTAATTAAAATATATGGAACATTTATTAAGTTTATTCGTCCGCTCCATCTTTGTGGACAACATGATATTCGCGTTCTTCCTCGGTATGTGCTCTTATCTGGCCGTATCGAAGAATGTGAAGACTGCCGTGGGACTGGGTATCGCCGTAACTTTCGTGTTGGTGGTTACGCTTCCGGTCAACTATCTATTGCAAACCAAGGTGCTCGGGCCTAACGCTATCATTGAAGGCGTAGACCTCAGCTTCCTGAGTTTTATTCTTTTCATTGCCGTAATTGCCGCTATCGTGCAGTTGGTAGAAATGATTGTGGAACGTTTCAGCCCTTCGCTCTACGCTTCACTGGGTATCTTCCTGCCGCTGATTGCCGTAAACTGTGCCATCATGGGTGCATCGCTCTTCATGCAGCAACGCATCACGATGGGCGAGAGCGATCCGAAGTACATCGGTGACGTTTGGGATGCTATCTCTTATGCACTGGGTTCCGGTATCGGCTGGTTGCTGGCTATTGTCGGTCTGGCTGCTATCCGCGAGAAAATGGCTTATTCTGACGTACCTGCTCCGCTGAAAGGTTTGGGCATCACGTTCATCACGGTAGGCTTGATGGCAATGGCATTTATGTGTTTCTCTGGTTTGAACATCTAATAAGAAAGGAATAAAACAATGGATATGAATATGATATTAGCAAGCATTGGAGTATTCCTCGTGGTTGTTCTGCTGCTTGTCGTTATCCTGCTGGTTGCCAAGAACTTCCTGGTGCCTTCAGGTAATGTAAAACTTACTATCAACGGCGACAAGGTGCTGGATGTAGCTTCCGGTTCCACGTTGCTGAATACGCTGTCTGTAAACGGTGTGTTCCTTTCCTCCGCTTGTGGTGGTAAGGGCTCCTGCGGACAGTGCAAATGCCAGGTTGTAGAAGGCGGTGGCGAAATCCTGCCTTCTGAAACTCCTCACTTCAGCCGTAAGCAAATCCAGGACCATTGGCGTCTGGGTTGCCAGGTGAAGGTGAAAGGCGACATGGGTATCAAGATCGACGAGTCTGTACTCGGTGTGAAAGAGTGGGAGTGCGAGGTTATCTCCAACAAGAACGTGGCTACGTTTATCAAAGAGTTTATCGTGGCATTGCCTAAGGGCGAACACATGGACTTCGTTCCGGGTTCTTATGCACAGATCAAGATACCTAAATACTCAATGGATTATGATAAAGACATTGATAAGAGTCTGATTGGTGAAGAATACCTGCCTGCATGGGAGAAATTCGGTTTGTTGGGCTTGAAGTGTAGAAACGATGAGGAAACTATTCGTGCTTACTCTATGGCGAACTATCCTGCTGAGGGTGACCGTATCATGTTGACGGTGCGTATTGCTACTCCGCCGTTCAAACCGAAAGATCAGGGCCCGGGCTTTATGGATGTAATGCCGGGTATCGCCTCTTCTTATATCTTCACACTGAAACCGGGCGATAAGGTAATCATGAGTGGTCCTTACGGAGACTTCCACCCGATATTCGACTCCAAGCGTGAGATGATGTGGGTAGGTGGTGGTGCCGGTATGGCTCCGTTGCGTGCACAAATCATGCACATGACGAAGACGCTGCATACTACCGACCGCGTGATGAACTACTTCTATGGTGCGCGTGCATTGAACGAAGTGTTCTATCTGGAAGACTTCCTGCAGATAGAGAAAGACTTCCCCAACTTCAAGTTCCACCTCGCACTGGACCGTCCCGACCCTGCAGCCGATGCAGCGGGCGTGAAGTATACTCCGGGATTCGTACACAACGTAATCTACGAGACTTACTTGAAAGATCACGAAGCTCCCGAAGACATCGAATACTACATGTGTGGTCCCGGCCCGATGTCGAAAGCTGTTGAGAAGATGCTCGACGATCTCGGCGTTCCGGCTCAGAACCTGATGTTCGATAACTTCGGCGGATAAACGAGATTTGAGATTTGAATAAGGAACTCCGGTAGGGCTTGGGCTTTACCGGAGTTTTTTGTTACCTTTGGCTCGTCTTATTTAAAATAAAGAATTTATGGAACTTCAAGATATACTCCGCAATCTGCAGATAGAACAACTCACCCCGATGCAGGAAGCTGCACGCGAGGCTTACGGTATGAATAAAGATTTGGTATTGCTTTCGCCTACCGGTTCGGGCAAGACGCTGGCTTTTCTTCTGCCGTTGGTGCAAACGTTGAAAGCAGATGTGCAAGGTGTGCAGGCGGTAGTGTTGGTACCTTCGCGCGAGCTGGCTTTGCAGATTGAAACCGTATTCAAGTCAATGAATACTCCTTTTAAGGCTATGAGTTGTTATGGCGGACGTCCTGCGATGGAAGAACATCGGACGATGAAAGGTATCAATCCTTCTGTCATTATAGGTACGCCCGGTCGTATGAACGACCATTTGCGGAAAGAAAATTTCGATGCCCGTACCGTCACCACTTTAGTTATCGATGAGTTTGATAAATGCCTTGAATTCGGTTTCCATGATGAAATGGCGGAAGTTATCGGGCAGTTACCTTCTTTGAAGAAGCGTGTATTACTCTCTGCTACCGATGCCGAGGAAATCCCACAATTTGCAGGAGTGGGAGGGAATGTGGAGGTCAACTCTACGATCCCCAAGAGCCACTCTACACTTCTGAAGTTGAACTTCCTGGCTACTGAACCTGTTTCTGACCGTTTGAGCTTGCAAAAGGTACTGTCTCCCGAAAAAGATAAGCTGGAAACGCTTTATCGCCTGCTCTGTACATTGGGTGACCGTTCTACTTTAGTCTTCGTCAATTATCGCGAAAGCGTGGAGCGTGTGGCTTCTTATCTGCAATCCAGAAAATTTCCTTGCGATGCCTTCCACGGAGGTATGGAGCAAGCCGACCGTGAACGGGCACTTTATAAATTCCGTAACGGCAGTTGCCCTGTCTTGGTTTCTACTGACCTTGCAGCACGCGGACTGGATATTCCCGGTATCGACAATATTGTGCACTATCATTTACCGGTCAACGAAGAAGCATTCACTCACCGCAACGGGCGTACAGCTCGCTGGGAGGCGCGTGGCTCTTCTTTTCTTCTCCTCCATGCCGAAGAGCGTCTTCCTGATTATATCCCCGAAGACATCCCAGCCTTTGAACTGCCGGAGCAGACGCCGAAACCTGCCAAATCCCGTTGGACTACCTTATATATAGGTAAAGGGAAAAAGGATAAGTTGAATAAGATAGATATCGTAGGTTTCTTATATAAGAAAGGAGGACTGACAAAAGAAGATGTCGGTCAGGTGGATGTAAAAGAACACTATGCTTTTGTAGCCGTTCGTCGTAGCAAAGCCAAGCAACTCCTTACCTTGATTCACGGTGAGAAAATCAAAGGGATGAAAACGATTATTGAGGAGGCAAAATGAGTTTTTCTTATAAATATTCGTTTTTATTTCACTTTTCCTATTAAATGAAAAGTATGCATTCTTAATAACTTTCAGTTTACCTTTTAATACAGTTCTTGATAAGTATATGTAACAAATTGGTGTATATTTCTTGTATATACCAATAAAAAGTAAGGTAAATGCGGTTGAAAAAATGAATTTCATAAGGAAAGATTTGTAATACGGAAAAAAATCCGTAATTTCGCCATGTCATAAGACATTTAATGAACGAAATTGTATAACCAAAACAAACTTCAAATGAAAAAGCATAATTTCAATGCAGGACCTTCCATTCTCCCGCGCGAGGTGATAGAGGATACAGCGAAGGCTATTTTAGATTTCAATGGATCCGGTCTCTCTCTGATGGAGATTAGCCACCGTGCTAAAGACTTCCAACCCGTAGTGGACGAAGCCGTGGCGTTATTCAAAGAATTGCTCAATATACCCGAAGGTTATTCGGTACTGTTCTTGGGTGGTGGTGCCAGTCTGGAATTCTGCATGATACCTTTCAATTTCCTCGACAAAAAAGCAGCTTATCTGAATACCGGCGTATGGGCCAAGAAAGCAATGAAAGAAGCTAAAGCTTTCGGCGAGGTTGTAGAAGTAGCCTCCTCTGCCGAAGCCAACTATACTTATATTCCGAAGGATTATACAGTTCCGGCTGATGTTGATTATTTCCACATTACTACTAACAATACGATTTACGGTACGGAACTGAAGAGTGACCTTGATGTCAATGTTCCGATGGTTGCCGATATGTCTTCCGATATTTTCTCCCGTCCTATCGACGTGTCTAAGTATATCTGTATCTATGGTGGTGCACAGAAGAATTTGGCTCCTGCCGGTGTGACATTCGTTATCGTGAAAGATGAAGCAGTAGGCAAAATGTCCCGTTACATCCCGACTATGCTGAACTATCAGACTCACATTGACGGAGGTTCTATGTTCAATACTCCTCCTGTTGTTCCTATTTATGCAGCATTGCAGACATTGCGCTGGATCAAGGCACAGGGCGGTGTGAAGGAAATGGAACGTCGTGCCATCGAGAAGGCAGACATGTTGTATGCTGAAATCGATCGCAACAAACTGTTTGTAGGTACGGCTGCCCAAGAAGACCGTTCACGCATGAACATCTGCTTCGTGATGGCTCCCGAATACAAAGACCTCGAAGCTGACTTCCTGAAGTTTGCTACAGAAAGAGGTATGGTAGGTATCAAGGGACACCGTTCAGTAGGTGGATTCCGTGCATCTTGCTACAATGCAATGCCGAAAGAAAGTGTACAAGCACTGATTGACTGCATGCAGGAATTTGAGAAACTTCATTAATAATATTTTGATTCACCACAGAGGACACAGAGTCCCACAGAGATTGGACTAAAGAAAAAACTCTGTGAAACTCAGTGTCACTCTGTGGTGAATTCTTTTTTAATACCAATTGAATCATGAAAGTATTAGTCGCAACAGACAAACCGTTTGCTAAAGTAGCAGTAGACGGTATTCGCAAAGAAATTGAAGCAGCGGGTTATGAACTCGTTTTGCTGGAAAAATATGGTGAGAAGGCAAAATTGCTGGAAGCAGTGAAAGATGCTAACGCCATTATTATCCGTAGCGACATCATTGATGCCGAAGTTTTGGATGCAGCCAAAGAATTGAAAATCGTAGTACGTGCAGGTGCAGGTGTAGACAATGTAGATCTTGCTGCTGCCACTGCTCATAACGTATGTGTAATGAACACTCCGGGGCAGAATTCCAATGCCGTAGCCGAACTGGTTTTCGGATTGATGGTGATGGCTGTCCGCAATATGTATAATGGTACTTCGGGTACGGAACTGAAAGGTAAGAAATTGGGTATTCACGCTTACGGTAACGTAGGTCGCAATGTAGCCCGTGTTGCTAAAGGTTTCGGTATGGATATCTATGCCTATGATGCCTTCTGCCCGAAGGACGTTATCGAGAAAGACGGTGTGAAAGCGCTGGATTCGGTCGAAGAACTTTATTCTACTTGTGACGTTGTATCTCTGCATATCCCTGCTACAGCCGAAACCAAGAACTCTATCAACTATGCATTGGTGAACAAGATGCCGAAGGGCGGTCTGTTGGTAAATACAGCCCGCAAGGAAGTCATCAACGAAGCCGAGTTGATTCAGTTGATGGAAGAACGTTCCGATTTGAAGTACATGACCGACATCATGCCTGCTGCCAACGAAACTTTTGCAGCCAAGTTTGCCGGGCGTTATTTCTCTACACCGAAGAAGATGGGTGCACAGACTGCCGAAGCCAATATCAATGCAGGTATTGCAGCTGCAAAGCAGATTGTAGGGTTCCTGAAAGATGGTTGCGAGAAATTCCGTGTAAACAAGTAATAAGATGAATAGCAAAACTGCCTATAAATTTGCGGTAATCTATTTGATGATAGGTGCCGGAGTATTTGCAGTAAGCAGTATATTCAGAAAAGAACTGTCAGATTTCGCCCTCGGCTTTTGCGAGGGCGTATCTGTTGTACTGATATTAGGTAGCGCTATCTATCTGCTAAGATACTTCACAAAAAAGAAAAACCAATAATCTCCATTAAAAAACACCTTGACTTATGGCTACAATTAAACCTTTTAAAGGCGTTCGTCCTCCGCAGGACTTGGTAGAACAAGTTGCTTCACGTCCTTACGATGTGCTGAACTCGGCCGAAGCGCGCGAAGAAGCAGCAGGAAACGAGAAATCCCTGTATCACATCATTAAACCCGAAATAGATTTTCCCGTTGGTACGGATGAGCATGATGAGTGTGTTTATCAGAAGGCAGCCGAGAATTTCCAAATGTTCCAGGATAAAGGCTGGTTGGTGCAAGATGACAAAGAGAACTACTACGTATATGCTCAGACAATGAATGGCAAGACGCAGTATGGTTTGGTAGTAGGTGCCTATGTTCCCGACTATATGAACGGTGTCATCAAGAAGCACGAACTGACCCGTCGTGATAAGGAAGAAGACCGCATGAAGCATGTCCGTGTGAACAATGCCAATATTGAGCCGGTATTCTTTGCCTATCCCGATAATGATACATTGGATGCCATCATTGCCCGCTATACCGCTCAAAAGCCGGTGTACGACTTTATTGCTCCCGGCGACGGTTTCGGTCACACGTTCTGGATCATTGACAAGCAGGAAGATATAGATGCCATCACCAAAGAGTTTGCCAAGATGCCCGCTCTTTATATTGCCGACGGACACCATCGTAGTGCAGCTGCCGCTTTGGTGGGTGCCGAGAAAGCCAAACAAAACCCGAACCATCGTGGTGATGAAGAATACAACTACTTCATGGCTGTTTGTTTCCCTGCCAATCAGTTGACCATCATCGATTACAACCGCGTTGTGAAAGACTTGAACGGCTTGACTCCCGAACAATTCCTTGCTGCTGTCGGCAAGAACTTCATTGTAGAAGAAAAAGGAACGGAAATCTACAAACCCTCCGGCTTGCATAATTTTGCCCTTTATCTGGAAGGAAAGTGGTATAGTCTGACTGCCAAGCCGGGTACGTACAATGATAATGACCCTATCGGCGTACTGGATGTGACCATCTCCTCCAATCTGATACTGGATGAAGTTCTTGGCATAAAAGATCTTCGTTCCGATAAGCGTATCGACTTCGTAGGCGGTATTCGTGGATTGGGAGAATTGAAGAAGCGTGTGGATAGTGGTGAGATGAAAGTTGCTTTGGCTCTCTATCCCGTTTCTATGAAGCAATTGATGGATATTGCCGATACGGGTAATATTATGCCTCCCAAGACTACTTGGTTTGAACCGAAACTGCGGTCAGGCTTGGTAATTCACAAACTGGACTAAAAGAACAGAGTTAGTCCGTCATTCAGCGCAGCGAAGAATCTCTTCTCTTTGCATAAGAGGGAGTAGGTTCTTCGCTGCGTTCTGAATGACGGACTATATCTTTTCAAGAATGTCGTTTGAAGTATTGTCTCCTCATCCATCGGTCGAACAGCATAAAAAGTGGAATGGCTATAAGTATCAATAGATAGAAAGAGGGTATTTGGACTTTTTCCACTTCTGCGATGGCAGTCGGAGTGAAAGCTTCCCGAATGGTATCTCCAAAATAGACAATCAGCCCTGCTATACTACTACCTATCAGGAAAACCGCTGCAATGATGGTTGCCAGCAAAGTTCTCCGTTCCGTTCTCTTTTCGCGTAAGCGTACGGACTCTTCCACCTTCTGCATGGTGCGATAGGCAAAGTTGGGAGACAGACGGAAAGCGCTCTGTTCCTGCATTGCCTTTTTCAGTCCTTTATCTTTATCTTCTTCGTTCATACTGTTTCCTGTTTCATTAAAACATATATTTTTTTGCGTATGCGGTGCAACTTTACCTTGGCGTTGCTTTCCGTCAGTCCTGAGATTAGAGCGACCTCATGCATTGTCTTCTCTTCATAATAGAACAAGCTGATCAATGCCCGTTCTTCCGAGTCGAGTTGCTCCACGGCTCTTTTCAATTTTGCGATCTGTTCCTCACCTTCTTCATTCAAGGCTTCGTCAACTTGGGCGTCCGATATATTGGCGAGTAACGTATCGTCCATGGCAAAGGTATCGAATTTCTTTTTCCGTGCGCTCGAAATAGCTGTATTATAAGCTATCGAATAAATCCACGTAGAAAAAGAGCTGCTTCCTTTGAAAGATTCGAGATGCTGAAAAGCTTTCAGAAATACATCCTGCGTCAGTTCTTCTGCATCCTCCTGGTTGGAGACAATGCGGACAATCAGGCTGAATACCTGCTGACCGTATGTATCGAGAAAGTACTCGTAAAGAGCTGTTTCTCCATTCAAGATACGCCGGATGATATGTTTTTCGTCATCTTTCATTTTGTCTGTTAGACGCAGCATTGCCGGGATGGTTACAACTTTTAGATGAAAAAATATTTTTTATCAGAAAAGTGTAACCTCATAAAAGTCATTGCGTCTAAAGGGTACAAAGAAACGAAAATACTAACTTAAAAAGAAACGAATATGATGGATTTTATTATGGTGCCTGCAGTAATGACAATCATTACTTTGGGAGTTTACAAACTGTTCGAACTGTTTGTTTGCAAAAGAGAGAGAATCATGCTGATTGAGAAAATGGGTGATCAGCCAGAAATGCCAAAGATGCCGGTTGCCAAGTTATATGGTAACTTCTCTAACTTCTCTTTTTCGGCTTTGAAGATAGGATGTCTATTGGCCGGTATGGGACTTGGACTATTGATAGGATATTTTATCTGTTACGCAACGATTCCCGAATTCTTTACCACTGACAGATGGGCTTATCGAGAAACTGCTTCTCTGATTTATGGTGCTTGCGTATTGGGATTTGGCGGAATTGGTCTTATTACCTCTTTTGTTATAGAATTGAAGCTCAATAAGAAGTAATACGAAAAAAAACACGATATTTGTCTCCTGAAATGAGGTTCATTTCTAGGATGGATCTAAAAATATCAGGAGACAATGAAGATACTGATTCTTAATAGTAGCCCCCGCCGACAGGGGAATATTTCGAAGATGCTGGAAGCGATGAAGCAAGAAGCTGAAAGTGGTGGAGCAGAAGTAACATTTGTACGTGTGCCGGACTTGCAGGTTCGTCCTTGCATCGGTTGTATGAAGTGCCGCTATACTCTGAAGTGCTGCTTGCCCGAAGATGATTCGCAAAAGGTATTGCAGTTGATAAAGGAAGCAGATGCTTTGATTATCGGTGCCCCCTGCTATTGGGGAAACTTGCCGGGAGAACTGAAAGTGCTTTTCGACCGTATGGTCTACGGTATGATGGGGGAGAACTCCTGGGGAATGCCTCTTCCGCTGCATAAGGGCAAGAAGGCAGTCATTGTAAGCACATGTACTACTCCCTATCCCTTCAACATCCTCTACAACCAGTCGCATGGAGTGGTGAAGGCACTGAAGGAAATCCTGAAATGGAGTGGGTTCAAGATTGTGAAGACGATTGAAAAGGGAGGAACCAAGAAGCATCCGGGACTGTCGGAGAAAGAAATGGCGCGCTGCCGTAAAACAGTACAATTATTAAGCATTGCCTGATGAACAAAACTTCTTCTTGTCTTGTTAGAATATCAGTAACAGAAAATTCAATAGGTATGAATATAGATAAGAACAAGAAGAAGAAGAAAGAAATGTTGCCCGGGCAACAGATCGGCCTTTATGGTAAGGCTGATAAGAAAGATGTTCGTCAGATGGTTAAGATTTTGAATCCTGACAAAAACAGTATGGAGAGCAGAGGTTAATCCTCTGCTTTTTTTATGTTCCTTTAGATGAAGCGTTGCCGGCAGCATTGAATAATGCGGCAGATCTGCTCTACTGTTCTGCAAATATTCTCTTGTGCAAAAGCTGGCTCCGTTGCTTGCTCTAAAGACATGGGAGAAGGAGTGATGGAAAATACTCCCTGAAATCCAGCTCTATTCAGTTCCTCTACATCTTCTATAGAGCCTGCCAATAAGATGACGGGAATATGCTGTCTTCTTGCTTCTTCCAATACTCCCAAGGGGACTTTTCCCATAACAGTTTGTCGGTCTGACTTGCCTTCACCAGTGATAATGAGATCGGCACCTTTTATGCTTTCGGAGAAGTGAAGAGTGTCCAGCAATAACCGGATGCCGGGCTTCAATTCTGCATTCAGGAATGCCGATAGCCCTCCGCCCATGCCACCGGCTGCACCGGCACCGGGTACGTGTGTGATATCTCTGCCCGTAAATTTATAGATTACTTTAGCCAGTTTCTTCATATTCTTGTCCAACTTAGCCACCATTTCCGGGTCTGCTCCCTTTTGCGAAGCAAAGACATAAGCTGCACCAGTAGGACCGGTAAACGGATTTTGCACATCACATGCCGCCGTAAAATGAGAGTCTTTAAGTGCCGGATGTACAGCAGAAGAATCAATAGAGGCAACATCGGCCAGTAATGCTCCGCACATACCGTCAGGTCCCAACTCTTTTCCGCTTTTATCCAGAAAGCGGAATCCTACCGCTTGCAGCATTCCTAAACCTGCGTCGTTGGTTGCACTGCCGCCAAGTCCAATGATGAAGTTCCTGCATCCCCGTTCCAGTGCATCATATATCAATTCTCCCGTTCCGAGAGTAGTTGTCAACATCGGGTTACGTTTCTCTTTGGGAACGAGGGGAAGTCCGCTAATGGCTGCCGTTTCAATAAAAGCCGTCTGTCCGTCACCGGAAATGCCGTATTGAGTATTACGCAGTTCCAGCAGAGGGGAGTGGGCACAGACGGAAATGCGTCTTCCTCCGGTGGCGGCAATAAGTGCATCCTGCATCCCTTCTCCTCCGTCGGCCACGGGAAAGCTGATTACTTCGCATTCGGAGAAGACATTTCGTATACCTTTGGTAGCAGCAATTGCTGCTGCTGCCGAGGTGAGGCATTCTTTGAAAGAATCTATGGCGATTATTACTTTTTTCATGGAATGATCTGTTTGTTTTCGTCACGGTGTCCCGGATATTAGGAAACATGCCTTTACAAAGGTAAACTTTTCCGATGTAAATCTCTGCATAAAACAGGAAAACTGAGTATATTTGCAGCATGAGCGAAGATACGTATAAAACCATTACCGCCCCATCCGAGGGAATTTACACAGAGAAGCGTAGCAAGTTTATCGCTATCGCTCTGCCGGTGCGTACGGTCGAAGAAGTGAAAGCGCATCTGGAAACTTATCAAAAGAAGTATTACGATGCCCGCCACGCGTGCTATGCCTATATGCTGGGGGCCGAACGCAAAGACTTCCGTGCCAATGACAACGGAGAACCCTCCGGCACGGCAGGCAAACCCATCCTTGGACAAATCAACTCCAATGAACTGACGGACATTCTGATTATCGTAGTCCGTTATTTCGGAGGCATCAAGTTGGGTACAAGCGGACTGATTGTTGCCTATAAAGCAGCTGCTGCCGAGGCTATAGCTGCCGCTACGATTATAGAGAAGACAGTAGATGAAACCGTCGCTTTTCTTTTTGAATATCCCATGATGAACGATGTGATGCGTGTGGTGAAGGAAGAGGAGCCGGAGATACTGGAACAATCGTACGACATGGATTGCCGTATGGTGCTTCGCATCCGCAAGTCCATGATGCCGAAGTTGCGGGCACGGCTGGAGAAAGTAGAAACTTTACGTTTTGAAGAAGCATAAAGTTATTATCGGGTGCTTCCGTGATGCTTGGGTTAAAAGAAAAGTGCCTCGGCATTAAGAGAAAAAGTTCAGAGAATAAGGAGAAAACTTCTTTTCTTTAGTAACTATTCTCTGTTCAAAGCTTGCGAACGGATATTCGCAGTGCTTGAATATGTATTCGCGCAGTGCGAACGGATGTTCACAAAGTGCGGATGGACTTTCATCCGATATGTGTATGTAAATAGTTTAATTTAATAATAGAACAAGTTTGATATGGCATTTGAAGCGACCAAACGTGAGTTAGGTGAACTCTATACATTCTTTCGGCTGCTGGCCGACGGGAAAGTACCGATGGGTACACCGAAAGCGCAGAAGGATGAAACGAAGTATCGGCCCATTGCACTGATACAGAGGGAAGAACATGACGGTACACGCCGTTACTATATTGAAAAGGAAGAAATACGCATTGTTAGCGGTACGACAGAGAAAGACGGTACATTCGTTGTCGGCGATAAGGAAGAACAACGCTTTCCGCGTCAGGACTTCGGAGATGCGGCAGAGCTTATTCTTTACCAGCTGAAGAATGTGCCGGGCGAAGAAATTGAAGTTTCCGAAGGATTGGAAGCCTTTCTCGATGCCGTCAACATCTACGATCTGGAGTCCAAGACTGAGGACCGCACTGATTTCTCCGTTGCTTTCTGGCATTCCGAGGCTCCGTTGACGGGTTTTAGCGTCCGTTGCCGCCTCAGCCCCATGGCTCCGTTGCTGGATGGCGGACGTACTGCCAATCTGAAACTGGAGCAGAGCGGTGTGAAGTTTGCCGTGCCCACCGTCAACAAGGTGAATGCCTTGCCGGAATCTCCCACCGAAGTTGCCGAGCGGATGTTGATGATAGAGCGTTTGGGCGGTGTGTTGAAGTATGCCGATGTAGCCGACCGCGTATTCCGATGCAATCTGCTGATGATAGACCTCCACTTTCCCCGCATGCTGGCAGAGATGGTGCGCATTATGCACCTGGACGGCATTACCCGCGTCAGCGAACTGACGGAGCGCATCAAGGAAATGAATCCCTTGAAGATAAAGGATGAATTGATAAACAAACACGGTTTCTATGAGTTTAAGATGAAACAGTTCTTGCTGGCACTTGCCTTGGGTATGCGCCCTGCCAAGATTTATAATGGTACGGACTCTGCCGTCGAAGGTATCTTCCTGACGGACGGTAACGGTGAAGTTCTCTGCTATCACAAATCAGAACGCCAAGTCTTTGCGGACTTCCTTTATCAGAATACCCGTTTCGAAAAGAGTTCGGTGGACAAGGATAAGTACGGTTTCCTGGAACGCGAGAACGGAGTGTATTATTTCAAACTGAATGTGAAGATAGGATTGATTAAAAGATGATATGAACGAAGTATTAAAGACCATCAAGTCACGCCGTAGTGTGCGTGCCTATACGGAACAACAAGTTTCCGTAGAAGATTTGAACCGGATTTTGGAAGCTGCCACTTATGCTCCCAACGGAATGAACTTTCAGACCTGGCACTTTACTGCCATTCAGGATGCCGCTGTGCTGGCAGAGTTGAACGAGAAGGTAAAAGGCGCTTTTGCCAAAAGTGATGACGTCCATTTGCAGGAACGCGGAAATAGTGAGACGTATTGCTGCTACTATCATGCCCCGACATTGATCATCGTTTCCAATGATCCTTCCCGTTGGTGGGCACCTATGGATTGCGGTTGCGCTATGCAGAATATCTTCCTTGCTGCCAAGTCTCTCGGCATCGGTTCGTGCTGGATCAACCAACCGGGACAGACGTGCGATGATGCTGAGGTACGCGCATTCCTTACGAAAATCGGTGTACCCGAGACTCACCGCGTGTATGGTTGTGCCGCCCTGGGTTATGCCCCTGAAGGTGCTCCGATGAAAGAGAAGAAATTGGCGGAAGGTACGGTGACTATCATCCGGTAGCAGAGAGTACAAAAAAGCCCGCAGGGAGGTGCATATATAGGTAATTAATAAATTATACGTGAAGCATTTAGTATAATTCTTTCACCTCCCTTTGGGCTTTATTTATCTCTGCATATTAATAATACCGTTATCAGTATCCGTATTGTTCAATCCCTTGTTTCCTGCCTTGTGTCTGCGGCCGAACTCGAATGAATATCCTACGCGGAGTATGAACATCCGTCCCGTCTCCTTTACAAATGTATCGGAACGGAAGGGAGCTACTTCGCTGACGCGCTCTTTGCCCGTCTTATAGTTATTGGTGAACGGGAACATCACGCCGCATCCCACCTGCAAGTTCTTTTTGGTGTACATGGCTATAAATGCCACCTGGTTCTCGTTCTTCTTGATCGTTTCTCCATAAAAAGCGTTTTCTACCTTGCGGAACTGTCCGCCCAGTGAGAAACTTTTGTATTGCAAATCTACCATCAAGCCGTAATAGAAGTTGTTGTAAGTGTGACTGTAGTCCAGTCCTTCCGACCAACTGCGCGTGAATCCTGCCGAAGCATACAGTGTCAGGAAGTCTTTCAGTCCGAACAAGTCCGTGCCGTTTGTCCCTACCATCAGTTCAGTATTCAGGCTTTGGAACGACCGTTGGTTTTCATCCATCAGAATCAGTTTGCCGTTCTCTACAAAGACACTCTCCATGATAGGGCTGTCGTAGTATTGGTGGCGTACGCTCAGATTGGCATTGAATTTCTTTATCGAATAGCTGTACGACAGCGAGTTCGTGAACTGCTGGAACGTTTTCAGCAACGGATTACCGCGCACGATTTGCAGTGTATCCATGGCCTGCTCTACGTCCGTCAGCGAACCGAGCGACGGTATGGACGGGCTGATGTTGAACCGATAGCGCAGGAAGCCGGCTTTCTTCAGGTTATAACTCAACCGTACGGTAGGAGTGAACGTATAGTAAGTATGGTCTTCGGCGCCTTCCTTGAACCAGGCGCGCGTCATACCTACGCTTCCGGCATAGCTTAAATCTTTCATCTTGCCTTGTACCTCAAAGAAAGCCGATGTCTGCGATTGGTCCATCTTCGAAGTAGTGGGATTGGAACCCTTGTATTCGTTCTCCGTTCTCATTTGGTAGTGGCGTGCGCCTCCGCTCAACTTCACATTCTTGAAGCTTTTTTCATAGATGGCTTCGCCGATGATGGAGCGTTTGTCACCGTCTACCAGCGTTTGGATATCTGCCAGCGGGTTGTTTTCGTCCCGGTATTCTTTATATTTCCGGTTGTTGGTGCTGTGGATCAGTGTTCCTGTTACGTTCAGTTGGATACTCTGCTGGTGGGGCAGGGTATGCTGGAAGTAAAGGTCGAGGGCGGGCGAATAGCTGGACGAATGGTTGTTGACGTACGAATAGATGTAATCCGTAGTGCCTTCCGCCCACATTTTATTCAGTTCTTTGGCATAAGGTGCGTTGTAAATGTTGTTTCGCAGAATAGCGTTGAACACATACTTGTCCGGTTTGGTCAGGTTGTACGTCAGATTCACATTGTTGGTGGTGTTGAACGAAGGCGATTCGTCCTGTATACCTTCCTTTATGCGGTTTATGGTGCGGTCGCCCAGGAAGAATGACTCGTGCGATTCCAGCCGGGAATGATATTTGCCGTTCTTGTTGAAGTAGTCAATGCCCCATTCGGAATTCTTATAGTTGAATTTGGCAGTCAGGAAGTTTTCTCCCCATACCCGGTGCGGCGAGTCGGAGAGTTGGAAGTTTACCATTCCTCCCGTTTCCCGTTGGCGCAGGATGATGTTGACTACCGCGCCCAGTTCTTCGTCACCGTATTGCTTGCCCGGATCTTCGATGAATTCCACGCGCAGCACATCCTTAGCCCTTACGGCGGCTATCTCTTTGTCCGTCACTTTGATACCGTTGATGCGTGTCTGTACGGCTCCTCCTCCGCTTATGGACATGCTGTTGCTCAGTTTATCCACTTGCAGGCGGGCAATGCCAAGGGTGTTCAGCAAGTCGTAGGCTCCGAACGAACGCTTCACCTGGCTCTCGCTGGGGAGGATAATCTGCCTGTCTACCCGTTGCAGCACGTTGCTTGCCGATACGGTTACTTCGCCCAGGCTGACGGCATCTTCTTCCAAGGGAATGTCGCCCAGGTTTACACTCTTGTTCAGCTTCAGCAGGATATTCTCATTCCGATAGCCGATGAACGAAACGGACAGGCGATAGTCTCCCTGCTTGAGCTTGTTGAGGGTGAACCGGCCTTCTCCGTCCGAGGTAACACCGGTCACGAGGGTGGAGTCTGTGGTCCATAACGATACGTTGGCTGCTACGACGGGCTGTTGCGAGGTTTCCGTGATGCGTCCTTTGATGTAGATATTTTGCGCTTGCGTACTGAGTACCGACAAAAGCAGCAGTAAGGATAAAAGTTTTGTTTTCATATCTTTCTGTATTATCAGTGAATACTATGCAGTGCGGAACTCATTGCGAGCATCAGCAGGAGTACCTTGACGGTGATGAGGCCAAAGAGTAGTCCGAACGTAATCCACAGTGCAGTCTTTGCATGTCGTTTCATGTACTTTCCTTTTTATAATTGTTATACCGTTCCGTTATCTCTTCAATACTGACTCCCAGCAGGTCCATGATGTGGAATGTTTCGGTCAGTTGGTTATCGAAGAATTCCTTCTTCTGTATTTTCATGACCCGTCGTACGGCGTCCCGCGACAGGTAGTAGCCCATTCCCCGTTCGGGGTAAATAATTCCTTCCGCTTGCAGGTATTCGTAAGCCTTCAGTACGGTGCGCGAGTTCACTGCGAGTTGCGTGGAGAGTTCGCGAACCGATACCACCCGTTCTTCCGCCTGCCACTCCCGGGTGAGTATCTTGCCGAAACAGAAGTCTACGATCTGTTGGTATATCGGTTTATTGGTTTTGAAGTCCATACGCGTCTACAGTTGTTTCTCTTTCAATAAGAAATAGCTCGATATCCATATTCCGACGATGAACGTTGCCGGTGCGGCATAGTTGCAGAAGTTGACGATGGCTTCTGTTGCAGGAGATACCGGGAAGTTATAAGTCGGAAAAGAGATGATGCTGTTCATCCAGTACTGCTGGCTGTCCACCGTGTTGTGGTATATAACCAGACTCAGTAGTCCTACAATGCCGAAACATAGCAGTATGCTGAGGCAGAATGCTGCGAAAGCCTTGAGAAGTTTCTTCTGCTTGAAGCCGATGCAACTTGCAAAGAAGATGCCTTGCAGCAGGCATAGAAACAGTATCTGGTCTTCGTGCACTTCGTGCAGCATAATGGCATTCCCGAAGTATTGCAAGAATTCGATGCCCGTCAGTGCGAAGATTCCTTTCAGTACGGACAATAGTAAGATACTCAGCACGGGCAGCATGAAATAATATTTTATCCAAAGATGCAGGAACTTCTCGAAAGCAGATGCCGGCAGCAGCAGATAGGTGGTGGAGTTATCCTTGGTGATATTCTTCTCCAATACACAGGGGGCGGCGCAGAGAAACCACATCACGTATTTCCAGATGAAGGCACCTTGTGTCTGGTGGTCCTGGAGGCTTCCACCCCGGTTGATGTCGTACATCATGCAGAGCAGGCAGATGCCGAGAATGATGCCGGCGGTTTGCAGCAGATGCCTTCCCGTCTCTTGTTTTTCATACCGTTCCAGCAGCAGGAAGCGTTTCAGGTTGAAAGTTGCATTCATACTTTTCTGTCTTTAAATAGTTCTTTTATCATTTCCGGTTCTTGCAGCATTGCCTTGTACAGCAGTTCGATGTCCGGCGTATTCTCTTGACCCTCTGTATTGGGAAGTATCGCGAAGTAACCTTGCAGGCTCTGTTCGCTGTATATGCTGTTTCGGGGAAGACTGTCCGTATGGACGAAGAGCAGACGTTCGCTGATGCCGTCTATGGATTGGTCCAGTATCATTTCTCCTTCGCCGAGGATGATGAGATGCTCCAGCAGGTTCTCAAAATCATGTGCCTGGTGGGTGGAGATGAGCAGGGTACTCTCATCGTCCACACTACGGGTGATGATGTGTTTCAAGGCTTGTCGGGCAGAAATGTCCAGTCCGTTGGTCGGTTCGTCCAGCAGTGTCAGGGGAGTGTGCAGGGCCAGTACATACGCCAGCATCGCCTTCTTCTGCTGTCCGTAGGAGATGGCGGATAGTTCCTGATTGCCATCTACACGCAGTTCTTCAAGGTTCTGTTCAAAGTCCCTTTGGCTGAAAAGGGGATAGAATACGGAATGCTTCCGTGCGAACTGGCGGATACTTTCGGCAGGCATTTCCATTTCTTCGGGCAGGAAGAAGTAGCGGGTCAGTAATTGGGGACGGCGCAGTGCCGGATTTTCTCCGTCTATGAGGCAAGTACCTTGTTGGGGAAAGAGAAGTCCGCAAAGGAGGTGTAGCAGTGTCGTCTTTCCTGCACCATTCTCACCCAGCAGACCGTAAATGCCGGCACCTATCTGCAACGATATATCGTTGAAAATAGGTTGTTTAGGCTTGTAGCCATAGCTTAAATTCTCTGTCTGTATCATCTTGTTGTAGTGTTGCACTTGTGTACAACACTACAAACGTATGGGATGTAAAGCAGAAAAGCAAGGATTGTAGGTGATTATTAACGTGTTTTAACGCTGCTATAGCATCTCCAGTACATACCATATCGCTACCAGATGGCATGCTGAACCTGCCAATACGAAGAAATGGAAGACTGAATGCATGTAGCGTATGTGGCGGAAAGAGTAGAATAGCGTTCCGGTGATGTAGCAGACTCCTTCGGCAATAATCCAGTAGCAGGAAGTTTCGGCAATGGCAAACAGTGCTTTGAAAACAGCCAGTATGGACAATCCCATGACAATGAAGCACACGGTTTCTATGTGACTGTGTTCTTCCATCTTGCGGAAGCTGACGATTGTACCGATAATCGCGCAGAACCAGACGAAGCCGAACAGTCCCCATCCCCAAGCGGCTTCGTCCCGAAGGACAGTGAGTGTGATGGGTGAGAAGCTGCCCGCAATGTGCCAGTAGATGGCTGCATGGTCCCAATGCCGCAAGCGCCGTTTCCACGGACTGTGATGCTTCATAGCGTGGTAGAGTGTAGAGGCAATGTACGAACCGCCCATTCCGAAGAGGTAGAGCCATATACCGAATGTAGCCCACGGGTCCTGAATCTGATGACATTTCAAGAGGAATAGCGTGCCGAACGCCACTCCCATAGCAATGCCTATGCCGTGAGATATGGAGTTGACGCTTTCTTCGCCTCGGCTGTAGAAGAGGCCGTGACGTTTTTTCTTTTCAGTTGTATTCATCTTTGGGTTACAGCTTTTTGTCTTTGAAAGAAACAGATGATGTATTGAGGTAAAACAGATGGTACGTTTGGGTGAAACAGACCATCTGTTTGGGTATAACAGATGATGTGTTTTGCCTCAATGCATCATCTGTTTTTCTGTCTTGAAAAATCCCCCTTCCGTGGTACTTAAATCCTTTGTTTGTAGGAGTCAGTATGCGGAAGGGGGAATTGATATGTTTTAGTCAAAGCATCCGTAGCATGTAGGAAGCAGTTTCCGGTCGCCCAGCGTATTGTCTACACGGGCTACGTTTACCCAGAACTTGTTTTCTCTGACACTCTCTATCGGATATGCGGCCTTTTCGCGGGTGTAACTGTGTTCCCAGTTATCGGCAACGACTTCGTATTCGGGATGCGGAGCATTTACCAATACGTTGTCCTCCTTGTTTGCTTTGCCTTCCTTCACTTCCTGGATTTCTTCCCAGATGGTCAGCATTACGTTGACAAAATTATCCAGTTCGGACAGACTTTCGCTTTCTGTCGGTTCTATCATCAGCGTGCCGTGAACGGGGAAGGAGAGGGTGGGAGCATGGTAGCCGTAGTCCATCAGACGCTTGGCGATGTCATTCTCGCTGATTCCTGTTTCTTCGTGTACCTTACGGCATTCCAGAATCATTTCGTGACCTACGAAGCCGGTGGCACCCCGATAAACGATGCCGTATGTGTCTTTGAGGCACGCAGCCAGGTAATTGGCACTCAGGATGGCTATCTTCGTGGCACGTGTCAGCCCTTCCGTTCCCATCATGCGGATGTACCCGTAGGTGATGGGCAGAATGCCTGCACTGCCGAACGGAGCACCGGCTACCTGATTGGCCGCATTGCCGAACATCTTGTGTCCCGGCAGGAACGGCACCAGGTGCTCGGCCACACAGATAGGGCCTACGCCCGGTCCGCCGCCACCGTGAGGCGAAGCAAACGTTTTGTGCAGGTTCAGGTGGCATACGTCCGCCCCGATAAAGCCGGGATTCGTCAAGCCTACCTGCGCATTCATGTTGGCACCGTCCATATATACCTGCGCACCGCAAGCGTGGATGATGTTGCAGATTTCTACGATCTCCGTTTCGAAGATGCCGTGTGTAGAGGGATAGGTGATCATCAGAGCGGCAAGGTCATCCTTGTTCTCTTCTGCTTTGGCGCGAAGGTCGGCCATGTCTACATTGCCTTGTTCGTCGCAGGCACAAGTCACGGTGGAGAAGCCTGCCTGGATGGCAGATGCCGGATTGGTTCCGTGTGCGGATGCCGGTATCAATACCTTGCTGCGGTGTCCTTGTCCGATGCTTTCAAGGTAGGCACGGATCACACGAAGTCCTGCATATTCGCCTGCCGCACCGGAGTTCGGTTGCAGGCTGACGCCGGCAAAGCCGGTGATTATCTTCAGTTCTTCACTGAGGTTGCGTATTAGTTCGCGGTAACCTTCTGCCTGGTCTTCGGGTACCAGCGGGTGCATTCCCATAAATTCCGGACGGCTGAGGGGCAACATTTCTGCGGCTGCATTCAGCTTCATGGTACACGAACCGAGGGAAATCATGGAGTGTGCCAGAGAGATATCTTTGCGGTCGAGGCGCTTGATGTAGCGCATCATTTCCGTTTCCGTATGATATTTGTTGAATACCTCGTGCGTCAGGTAGGCACTTTGGCGCTTCAGCTCATTGCTGATAATGCAGCTCTCCGGTATATCGCTCACTTTCGTCCAGTCTTGTCCGGCGGCGATGGCGAAGATAGATACCAGTACGTTGGCGGCTGCCACGTCTGTGGTTTCGTCGATGCTCATTCCTACATCGCCGTTCTTGAAGTAACGTAGGTTCACTTCTTTGCTCAGAGCGATGGTACGTATCTGTTGTGCCGAAATGGTGTCGGGCAGAGCGAAGCGCAGGGTATCGAAATACTGTGTGTTGACTTGCTTGTAGCCCAGTCCGTTGATAATCTTTTCCAGGTATACGGCAATGCTGTGGATGCGTCCTGCGATGGTGCGTATGCCTTCCGGTCCGTGATACACGGCATAGAAGCCTGCCATGGTTGCCAGCAGCGCTTGCGCGGTACAGATGTTGGAGGTTGCCTTTTCCCGCTTGATGTGTTGCTCGCGGGTTTGCAGAGCCATGCGGTAGCACATCTTTCCGTATCTGTCTTTGGACCAGCCGATGATGCGTCCTGGCATATTGCGCTTGTACTCGTCGCGTGTGGCAAAGTAAGCTGCCGACGGACCGCCGTAAAACATCGGAGTTCCCAGGCGCTGGGTGGTTCCGAAGACGATGTCGGCTCCCCATTCTCCCGGAGGGGTGAGCAGGGCAAGGCTCAGGATATCGGCGGCAACGGCAACTTTGCATTCTGCCGCATGGGCTTTTTCTACAAAAGCGCGGTAATCTTCTGCATTTCCGCAAGCATTGGGATATTGCAGTACGCAGGCAAAGATGTCCGGGGTAAGCTCCAGTTCACTGTATTTGCCCGTGCGGAGCTCGATGCCTTGCGGAATGGCGCGGGTAGTCATTACTGCCAGAGTCTGCGGGAAGACGTTTTCGTCTACAAACACTACGTTCGCTCCCGATTTCTGCATAGCACGGGGACGCAGGGCGTACATCATGGTTACGGCTTCGGCGGCGGCAGTTGCTTCGTCCAGCAGGGAGCAGTTGGCAAGCGGCATGCCGGTGAGGTCGCATACGGCGGTCTGGAAGTTCATCAGGGCTTCGAGGCGTCCTTGTGATACCTCGGTCTGGTAGGGAGTGTAGGAAGTGTACCATACGGGATTCTCGAACACATTCCGCTGGATCACGGCGGGGGTGATGGTGTTGTACCAGCCCATGCCGATGTAGGTGGCATAAAGTTTGTTTTTGGCAGCCAGTCCTGCAATGTGCTGTCCGAACTCGTATTCGGTCATAGCTTCGGGCAAAGCCAACGGCTCTTTCAGGCGGATGTTGGCAGGAATGGTTTTATCTATCAGCTCGTCCAGGCTGTTCACTCCGATTTTGCGGAGCATCTGTGCCTCGTCTTGTTTGCTGATGCCGATGTGGCGGCAGGCCAATAGGTCGTTTTTCATGACTGTATATATTTAAGTTTAATGTTTATCTAAAGAACGGATTCTCCGCTTTCTCAATTCCGATTGTTGTCGGTGCCCCGTGTCCCGGATAGACAATGGTGTCGTTGGGAAGCACGAACAGACGACTGCAAATATGGTCTATCAGTTCGTCAAAGTTTCCACCGGCAAGGTCGGCGCGGCCGATGCTTCCCTGGAACAGTACGTCGCCTGAGAACATGCAGTGGTCTGCCGCACAATAAAACACCAGACTGCCCGGTGAGTGTCCCGGTACGTGGATAGCCTCCAGTTTGGTATTGCCGAAGGTGATGATATCGCCGTCGTGCAGGTAACTTCCCAGCGGTACGGGCGGCTCCTGCAACTGAAAGCCGAACATGCGGCTCTGCTTCGGAGCTTCGTCAATCCAGAACTCGTCTGCCTGGTTGGCTTCGGCTTTCAGTCCGAATTCTTTCAGCATGAAAGGATTACCGAAGATATGGTCCAGGTGCAGGTGCGTGTTCAGCAGGTGCTTCACGTTCAGTTCATTCTTGATGATAAAGTTCTTCAGAGCCTGCTTCTCCTCTTCGTAGAAGCAGCCGGGGTCAATGACCACCGCCTCGTTGGTTTCGTCCCAAAGTACGTAGCAGTTCTCCGGGAACATATTAAATTCAAATCTCTTTATCTTCATGATAAGATTTATGATTTTAGATTTATGATTTTAGATTTTAATAGTTCGGGACTCAGTTTCCTACATGCACCACTTTCTTGGTTTCAAAGAACTCTTCCTCAAAGAAATCCTTCAAGTCCCACATGGTGGTCTTGTTCTTGACGGGCATTGCTTCTTGTCCCAGCTCGCCGCCTTTCAGGCAAATCAGTCCGTTGGGCAGGGAGTTCTGCTGCTTGGTAGAGATGTTCTTGCGGATAATCTTGAGTAAATCGGTCAGTGGCATTACGGCACGGCTTACGACGAAGTCGAACGTCTGCTTCTCTTCTTCGGCGCGGGCATGGCGGAAAGTAACGTTCTTCAGCCCGATGCTGTTTGCCACTTCGGTAGCTACGCGCACTTTCTTGCCGATGCTGTCCACCAGGTGGAACTTCACTTCGGGGAAGAGGATGGCAAGGGGAATGCCCGGAAATCCTCCGCCGGTGCCAAGGTCCATGACTTTTGTACCCGGTCTGAAGTTGATAACTTTGGCAATGCCCAGTGAGTGGAGCACATGGTGCTCGTATAGGTTTTCGATATCTTTACGCGAAATGACGTTTATCTTGGAGTTCCAGTCCAGATAAAGATCGTAGAGTGCGGCAAACTGCTTTTTCTGTTCCTCTGTCAGGTCAGGAAAGTATTTGCTGATGATTTCCATATTGCTTATTCTTTTACTTCGTTTAAAATCATTGAATCGTCGCTCAGCAGGTGTTGTACCATCTCGTACGGAAGGGTGATTTGTACCGGTCCCATTACGTATGGTGCAATGTCGTATACATTATAATAAAAGGTGATGCCTTCTTTGCTGAGGTAGAAGTTCTCGGTCGGTGCCAGCTCGCCGGTGGTGGCGTAGCCCATATCTTCCAGTTCCTGGCGGGTGGCTACTTTATTGTCTGCCATCAGTTGGTTCCATAGCAAGTCGGTCAGGGGTTCTTCGTAGTCGCTGACGAACAAATCGTCCAGGCGGAGGGGAGCTAACGTGCGCAAGTCCATGTTGAGGAAGGTGGTCATGTAGATGCCGTGGGCACCACCGGTGAACTCTTCGTAGCGGTAGCGGTACACTAACAGATGCTTGGTATAGAGTTGCACATGGCTCCGGATGTATTTGTAGTACGAGTACCAGGCTCCTATGCTGCTTTCATTTTCCTTGTCCTGCTCATCTTTCTTGTACATCGGTTCGAGGTCGCCCCGATAATCGCTGATATATTTCTCGGTATATTTCTTTACAGCTTCTTCGGGTGTCATCGTCATGTATTTATCGCCGAAGCAAAGGGAGAGGAAGTAGGTATTCAGGCTATCTTTCAATCTGACGTCGGACGACTTGCTGGCGTACGTAAAGTCGATAACGATGTTGCAGGCTGGCTTGGCGGTATCTCCAAAGAGGTGTACCGTTTCATTTATCTGTATGCTGTCGAACTCCAGCGCTCCTGCGTTTTTGTTCACGGTGTTACCGCAAGAAAAGAAAAAGCCGCTTGCCGCAAGCAGAAGGACAAGTAGGCTGACAGTTTGCTTTTTCATATTGAATTTCGTTTATAAATCAACATTTCAATCAAGAATCTTTATCGACAAATATAGAACTTATTAACGAACTGCATGCATAAAAAAGAAAAATTAATTCCGGCAAGCGGTTAAAACTTTCTATCCATTTCCATATATTGAACAAACTGCTCATTCCGGTTGTTGCATAGTTACAAGAACAACTGTTTAAATAAGAATTGAATGAGCAATAATTATCATCACTTCAAGATGCGCGTTGTCGGTACATGGGTACTGACCGCCATCTTGTTGCTGTTTTCTACTGTCTTTACAGATTTTCCTTATTCCAACGAGATACAGATGGTACTGGCACTTCCCGTACTGCTGTTTTTCTGCGCTCCTTTTTATACCGGTGCCTGGAAGCGTACACGGTTGGGACGTAAAAACATAGATGGACTGGTAGCTCTCACTACCTCCGTCGCTTTCCTTTTCAGTGTATTCAATACCTTCTATCCCGATTACATGTACAGTCGCGGCATGGAACCGTATGTCTATTATCCGGTTACCGTTCTCATCATAGCCTTTGTCCTGACCGGGGAACTGATAGAAGGATATCCCAGAGCATCCCGCGTCTTTCCGGAGAAACAACGCATTGACGACCGTGTGGCCGAACTCTTTATCCCCGTTGTCCTTGTGGTGTCTGTCCTTACCTTCTTTATATGGATCTTCTTCGGTGGAGTGGATGTCTTGTCTCATGCCATGCTGTCGGCTGTTTCCGTGTTGATAATAGCTTGCCCGTGTACACTTGGCCTGGCTACTCCCATTGCTTTGATGTCCGGTGTAAACAAGGCTGCCCACAACCATATCCTGATAAAAGATACCTTGGCTTTGGAACAGATGCGCAATGTAGACGTCGTAGTTTTCGACAAGACGGGGACACTGACCGAGGGGCATCCCACCGTTACCGGCTGGCTCTGGGCGCAGGGACAGGAAGAATATTTCAAGAATATATTGCTGGCTGCCGAAAAAGAATCCGACCACCCTTTGGCAGAGGCTATTGTCGCTGCTTTGGAGGAGGAGCACGTGGTTCCCGTTGCTTTGGATGGCTTTGAGAACATCATCGGAAAAGGTATCAGAGTATCTTATCAAGGTGCTGAATACTGGGTGGGCAGTCATAAACTGTTGAAGGACTACCAGGCCTATTTGTCGGATGTACTGGGCGATATGCTGGTGCAATACGAGTCGGAAGGCAACAGCATTGTATACTTTGGACGCGAAAGCAGGTTGCTTGCCGTTATTGCCATCAAGGATCAGTTGAAAGCAACCGCCTCTTGGGCCATCAAGGAACTGCACAAACTGGACGTTGAAATCTGTATGCTCACCGGCGACGGTGAACGCACGGCTTCTTCCGTAGCCTCCAGCCTGGGCATCATGCGGTTTATAGCCGATGCCATGCCCGACGATAAGGAAGACTTTATCCGTGAATTGCAGCTTCAAGGTAGAACGGTTGCTATGGTTGGCGACGGTGTCAATGATTCGCAGGCCTTGGCTTGCGCCGACATCAGTATTGCGATGGGTAAAGGTACTGATATGGATGTGGCTATGGTCACCTTGAAGACTTCGGACTTGCTGTTGCTGCCCCGTGCTTTCCGGTTGTCCGGCCGTACAGTCCGCCTGATGCATCAGAATCTGTTCTGGGCATTCATCTTTAATCTGATAGGTATACCTGTTGCCGCCGGAGTGCTCTATCCCGTTTACGGTATTCTGCTCACTCCCATGTTGGCAGGCGCTGTGATGATACTTTCATACGTATCTGTTGCGCTCAACAGCCTGAAGTAAAGTTAGCTGTTTCTATATTCCAGCGGGCTCATACCCATGTGCCTCTTGAAGTATTTGCCGAAGAACGAGGCGCTGGGGAAGTTCAGTGAGTAAGCAATCTCCTGGATCGTCATATTCGTAGACTTCAGCTTGGCCTTCACATCGACGATGACAACATGGGCGATGATATCCAGCACATTCTTTCCCGTCACAACTTTTACCGTAGTGCTGAGGTGCTGCAAGGAGATACCCAATTTGTCCGCGTAGAACTGTGCGCGGCGTTCGTGGGTATAATTCTCTATGACGAGCTGCACCAGTTCGCGGCATATCTCTTCTTTCCGGTTCTTGGTGTTTTTCAGTGTGTACGGGCGATTGCTGTACATTCGGTCTATGCCTTGAAGAAGCATGCTCAGCGTATTCTGTGCCGTTCTGGTATCAGGAGGATAGGGACCGGTGGTGATACGGGCCAGTAATGCGAAATAATCTTTGAAGTAAGAAGCGACGGTAGGTTCGACAGTCAGCACCGGATACTCTAATATCGTTGAAAAGGAGCGCAGGGTAGATTGGATGAGGTTAACCCCGTTGAGGCAATGGGATGAAAAACCTACGAATCCCAGGCGTACTTTCTCTTTTTGTTCGTAAAACTGGATAATGGTTCCGGGGAGCAGGGTGATGAAGTCACCTTGTTTGATTTCCGAGTCCATCAGGTTGATGGATACTTTGATTGAACCTTCTAAGCAGAGTGCAAATATGCAAGCTTTCAGCCGGCATGACTGCTTATATATATTTAAAACGTCTTCCGTTACTTCTGTCCATGCAATCGTGTCGACGGGCAAGTCTACTTGAGGAAATTCCATACGCTTTGTCGTTTTTAACTGCGTACAAAGGTAATTCTTTTTTCATAAGAAGTAACGGAAAACGTCTGTTTTTTTAGAATGTTACATCCATTTTAACAACGAATGTGCGAGGTGCACCTACTGCCATAGGGCGGTAACTGTATTCCTTGTTCAGCAGATTGTTTATCATGAATTGGAAAGCAACCTCTTTGGTTGCCTTTACACCCAGGCGCATATCCACTGTGGTATAAGCCGTATTATGCTTTTTCCAGTAGGTGGTCAGGGTTTCTCCGTCGGAGTAACCGAAGAGAATGCCACGTACATAGTCCAGCAGGTCGCGTTGGGCTTTGGCACGTTCGTCCAGCATGATGTAGTCCACGGCAAGCATCTTGCTCTTCCAGTTTATGTTGGCGCCTACGTTGATGCGTTTCCATTGGAAGTCCATGGTGGCCTTGAAGCTGTGTTTCGGGCGATACTTCAGGTATTTGCCGTCGTTGCTCTTCTCTTTCATCTGGAGCGGGTCGGTGTAGGTGTCTTCCAGGGCATTGCGTTTCTTGTAGTCGGCATCGCGTGGTTCGGTATATACATATCCCAGATTGTAGAGCAACTTGGTGTTCTTGTTGAAGGTGTACATACCGCTGGTGCTGATTTCCATACCATAAATCTGTGCTTTGGAGACGTTGTGGAACTGTGCCCCGATGCCGAAGCCTTTGCCGTCTTTCAGCATCTGGATGGCATCGTCTATACTGTTAATCATGCTCAGGTCGGAGTTGTTGAACAAGCCGAACTGAAATTCCACCATATCCTTGTATTGCGTATAGAAAGCGGCAAGGTCTGCAAAACCTTGCAGGTTGCCGATCTTGTATCCCTGCTTGAAACCGAGTTCGGCGTTAAAACCTTTTTCGGGCTGTACGTTGTAGTTGGGATATACGCCTACACCTCCGATGTCCTTACGCAGATACTTTTCGGTGATGGACGGGTTGCGGTAACCTTGCCCGAAGCTGGCGCGCAGGAAGCTGTAGTCGGCAAGCTGATAATTCAGTCCGGCGCGGAATACGGGACGGAAAGGGATGTTGGTGCCGAATACCTTTGTGTCGGCTTCCCGGTAGTGCTTGTCTATCCGATAGTATTCGCCGCGTACACCGGCCGATACACTGAGGCGGTCCCAGAAGCGCTGGTCGTATTGGAAGAAGGCGGCTACGTTATCGCTTTGATGCACTTCTTCCGTATCGCCTGAGAAAGTACGGATATGCTCATAAGTAAGTCCGGTGGTGATCTGTGCGCCGCCGTCCCATTTCTTGTTGAACTGGTAGTCGAGGTAGTAATCGTAGTTCTTGTCCGTTCTGGTTGCGGGCTGGTTGCGTTCCGGGTTCAATACATTAGAGAGCCAGGGAATCAGGTCGCTGGGGAGTTTGCCATCCATCAACCCGCCTAAGTCGGAGGGCAGGCCGTTGTTCATCACCCAGGAGATGAGGTCGCAATAATCGGCGGTGGTTGCGGTAGGGAAGATATTGCCGAGGGAGCCGAAAGCGCCGTCGATCAAATCATTCAGATTATTGCTCACCGCCCATTTGAGTGCTCCCGAAATCAAGGGTTGGAGGGCAGTGTAGTCTCCGTTGGCTATGTTCTGTATGACTTGTGCATCGGTACCCATATTGCCCAGGATGTCGGTGATGGAGGCCGATTGTGTAGGACGTGCCAGATTGTCCGCACTGTAATAGAAGCGTCCCTTTACCTTGTGAGAAATTCCTTTTTCCGGATTGGTGAAGTTGAAGAACGGGTCTATGCGGAACGTATTGGATTCGCGTCCCATGTTGGCGAAAGGAGAGGGGCGGTAAGCTTCACTTGGCGAACGCCATATAAAGAAATCCCCATACCTGTTGGACAGGAAATCTACGTTGAAACCGTAATTCATCAGGTTCATTCCCATATCCGGCTGATAATAGGTCAGGTTGCCGTTTATGTGGAAACGCTTGTTATAGCCTTGCTGGCGGTAGCCTTCGTCCGTGAAGAGATTCAGTCCGCCGCTGACGTCGAAGTTGCCGATGCGGCGGGAGTGGGTGAGGTCGAAGCCTTCGTACAGAGGATTGCGCACACCGCTGAAAAGGCTGTTGCGCAACAAAGGCTTCACCGGATATTTGTCTTCTTTCCAGAGGGACTTGTCGCTCCATTGGTAATCACTGTTGGCAGGGTCGCCGTAGATACCTACATAAGCGCTGACGCGGGTCTGCGGGGTCAGTCCCGGCCGGGCGGTACGTATATTGATGATACCGTTCAGTGCAGACGAGCCGTAGAGTACGCTGGATGCTCCCTTTATAACTTCTACTTGCTGCACGTTTTCCAGTGGCACGGCATTCCAGTTGATGACTCCGTTCTGGGGGCTGAGCACGCTCATGCCATCTACCAGCACCAGGCTGCGGGCGCCTACGCTGTATGTCCATCCTCCACCTCCGCGGATGCTGGGTTGTTTGTCTACGATGTCTACCCCCGGAATGGTTTGCAGGGTGGAGGTGATGTCGGTGGGAGCCTGGCGGGCAATGTCACTGGCTTTGATCAAATCCATGGAGACAGTTACATCACTCAGCTTCTGCTCAAAGCGTCCGGCCGAAACCACGACGTCCTCTAGCAGGTTGGTGCTTTCCTTCATGTAGACATCTTTCTGCAGGATGTCTCCCTTGTTGATGACGATGGGCATCTGTACATCATCATATCCTACGTAACTGAAGACCAAGTCTACGCCGCCTACCGGCAGACTTATCTCGTATGCACCGTTTATATCGGTAACCACACCTTGCGTATCCTTCAGCTTGTAAATGACCGATGCGCCTACCAGCGGTTCACTGGTAGCGGCATCATAAACATGCCCTTTCAGCGTTTGGGCAGAAATAGAAAAGCTGAATAGTAACATTGCGAATAGCGTTATCAGAATTCTTTTTTCCATAAGTCTGTATATTTTAGTGAATAGCTATATCAGAATGTTTGCAAAGTACGTGAGATAACACCGGATTATCAAGGTGTATTTTTCGTTTTTAGTATCACAAATTTAATATTTTAATTGGATATATACTTAAAAGCGCTCTTTTTTTGGACTATAATTCATTTTTTTTGCAATGCGCTGATACATTTCCGTTTCTGATTTGTTATTACTGAGAAGTGTTAACCTTGCAAATAAACAGAACCATGAAACTATGTCACAAATTTATCGTCTCGGGATGTTTCATCTCCCTATGGACGGGATTTTGCGCACAGGCACAGGAGGTGCCCGCTGTTGTTCCTGATTCACTGATTACTATCGGATATACCGTGGGACGTGAGAAGAATGTTTCTTCCCTTGTCGAGAAATTCACGGGTAAACAACTGAAAATAGAGCAGATTACCAATCCTTTGGAGGCTATTTATGGTAAAGTGCCCGGTTTAACAATACACCGGGCGGCCAATGGAACGGCAGCACTCGATGCCGTACGTCTTCGCGGAACTACTTCGCTGACCAGTGGAAATGATCCGTTGATTATCGTCGACGGTGTGTTTGGTGATATCTCGATGCTTACCTCTATCTATCCCACGGATATAGAAAGCTTTACCATCTTGAAGGATGCTTCCGAAACGGCGCAATACGGTTCTCGCGGTGCGTCCGGTGTCATTGAGATAACGACCAAAAAAGGAATCAGAGGAAAAACGAGGGTGAGCTATAATGGTAACTTCGGCATTGCCCTTGCCTATAAGAAACTTGAAATGCTGTCGGCAAACGAGTATCGCAATGTGGCACACCAGCAGGGAATATCTATTATCGACTTGGGAAACAATACCGATTTCCAGAAAGAAATACAACAGACCGGATTGCAGCAAGACCATCATGTAGCCTTCTATGGAGGAAGGGATGAATCGAGTTATCGTGTGTCTCTGGGATTTATGAGCAGGGAAGGGGTGATAGTGCATGAGAAACTGACCAATTTTACTTCGAATATGAATATGACTCAGAAGATGTTCGACGGATTTATACAGTGCGATGTCGGCATGTTCGGATCGGTGCAGAATAACCGCAACCTGGTGGATGAACAAAAAACATTCTATTCGGCAGCTGCCTTCAACCCTACCTTCCCTAATCATAAGAATGCCGACGGCGGTTGGGACGGAGTGACCAATGCCAGCCAGATAACCAATCCCCTGGCATGGATGGAGGTGAAGGATAAGGAATCTTCTTCGCATATCAGCACCTATGCCAAACTGAAACTGAACTTCACGCGGGACTTGAAGTTGCAGCTTTTCGGTTCTTATTCCTATAATATGGTAGAGAATTCCCAATACCTGCCTACCAGTGTATGGGCACACGGGCAGGCCTACCGCGGTGTGCGGAAGTCGGAATCGCTGGTAGGAAATGCGATGCTGACCTATCAGAAGCATGTAGGACGCCATTTCATAGATATGTTGGCTTTGGCGGAAGCGCAGCAAGAGAACTTTACCGGCTTTTATACGACGGTGACCAATTTCAGTTCCGACTTATTCGGATATGATAATTTGCAGGCTGGCGCCTTGCGGCCGTGGGAAGGCACGAACTCCTATTACGAACGTACCCGGCTTGCCTCTTTCATGGGACGTATCAATTACACCTATGCCGACCGCTATATCCTGACGGTGAATGCCCGTGGGGATGCTTCTTCCAAGTTCGGAAGCAATCATAAATGGGGATTCTTCCCTTCTGTTTCGGCAGCCTGGAATGTGACGCAGGAAGAGTTTATGAAGCAGTTTCCACAAGTGAATAATCTCAAAATCCGTGTCGGATATGGTTTGGCGGGAAACCAGAGCGGGATCGATTCTTATACCACCCTTCGGCTGGCAAAACCCAACGGAGTGGTGCCGGTGGGGAGTTCGCAAGTGGTTTCTTTGAGTGAGTTGCGCAATACCAATCCCGATCTGAAGTGGGAAGTGAAACACAATCTCAATGCCGGTTTTGACTTGGCGCTGTTCGGCAACCGCCTGCTGTTTTCTGCCAACTATTATCTTTCCAAAACTACCGATATGCTTTATACCTATAACGTAAGCGTACCGCCGTTTACTTATAACACGCTGGTAGCAAATATCGGCTCCATGCGCAACACCGGTGTGGAGATAGCCGTGGGCGTGACGCCTCTGAAAACGGAAGATATGGAACTGAATATCAATGCCAACGTGTCGTTCCAGCAGAATAAGTTGCTTTCCTTGAGCGGATCGTATGACGGTGAGTATATCAGCGCAGCACAATACAAAAGTATTTCCAGCCTGGATGGAGCCGGTTTTCATGGAGGCTACAACCATATCGTCTATCAGATTGTGGGGCAGCCGCTCGGTGTGTTTTATCTGCCGCGTAGCAACGGGATGGTTTCGGATGGAAACGGGGGCTATAAATATGAAGTGGCCGATTTGAATGGCGGCGGCGTAAGCCTGGAAGACGGCGAAGATCGTTACATTGCCGGGCAGGCGATGCCGAAGGCGCTTGTCGGTTCCAATATCAGTTTCCGCTATAAGGACTTTGACCTCTCGGTACAGATAAACGGAGCCTTCGGACATAAAATATACAATGGCACTTCACTGACCTATATGAATATGGGGAGTTTCCCCGATTATAATGTCATGAAAGGTGCTCCGCAGGCTAATATCAAAGACCAGACGGCTACGGACTATTGGCTGGAACGGGGAGATTACCTCAACTTTGACTACGTAACTGCAGGATGGAATGTCCCCTTGCACAGCCGTACAAAGAAGTATATCCAGAACCTGCGCCTGACTTTTACGGTGAACAACCTGGCTACCATCACCGGTTATTCCGGTGTCTCGCCTATGATAAACAGTTCTACGGTAAACAATACCTTGGGGCTGGATGATAAACGGAATTATCCGCTTGCCCGGACTTATACGTTAGGATTGAGTATTAATTTCTAAAGAAGAGCATTATGAAGAAGTTTCGGATGATATATTGGCTGATTGCCGCTTGCTGCTTTCCGTTGCTTGTAGCTTGCAATGGTTTCCTGAAAGAAGATCCTCGCGACGGGATCGACGAGAACGATGCCTATCGGACGCTTTCCGATTTGTATTTGAATGCCGTGGCGTCACTTTATAATTATGTAGGCGGATATGCCGACAGTCAGGGACTGCAAGGAACCGGCCGCGGCGTGTACGATTTGAATACGTTTACCACCGATGAGGCCATCATGCCCACCCGTGGCGGTGACTGGTACGACGGTGGCTTCTGGCAGGGATTGTACCTGCATGAGTGGGGCGTGAACAATGATGCTATTCAGGCTACCTGGGAGTATCTCTATAAAGTAGTGATGCTGAGTAATAAATCGGTAGAGCAGATTCAGAAGTTTCAAGCAACCCACGATTCTCCGGAGTTGCCGGGCTATTTGGCGGAAGTACGCGCCGTGCGTGCCATGTACTATTATTATCTGATGGATTTGTTCGGGCGCGTGCCGTTGGTGCTTTCTTCTTCCGTATCTATGGACGAAGTGGTGCAGAAGGAGAGAAAAGAAATCTTCGATTTTGTGGTGAAGGAATTGCAGGAAGCTGCTCCTCTGCTTGCAGAGAATCATAGCAATCAGTCGGGCGATTATTATGGCCGTCTCACCCGTCCGGTGGTTTACTTCCTGCTTGCCAAGCTGGCACTGAATGCGGAAGTCTATACAGACAATGACTGGACGGATGGAGTGCGTCCCGATGGAAAGAGCATCTACTTTACGGTAGACGGACAGCAGTTGAATGCCTGGCAAACAGTGATTGCCTATTGTGACCGGATTGCCGCTATGGGATATCGGTTGGAACCTCAATATGAAGCGAACTTTGCCGTTTACAATGAATCTTCGGCGGAGAATATCTTCACTATCCCTATGAATAAGACTCTCTATACCAATCAGATGCAATACTTGTTCCGTTCGCGTCATTACAATCATGCCAAGGCTTACGGACTGAGTGGCGAGAATGGTTCCAGTGCTACGATAGATGCATTGCGTGTGTTTGGATATGATACTGCTGAGGTAGATCCTCGTTTTGATAAATGCTACTTTGCCGGTGTGGTGTACGATTTGAAAGGGAATGCAATCAAGCTGGACGATGGAACTGTGTTGGAGTATCATCCGTGGGAGGTGGCGGTGGATATTTCGGATACCCCTTACGAAAAGACGGCGGGTGCCCGGATGAAAAAATATGCCATAGATGTGAATGCAACCAAAGATGGCAAGTTGATGGAGAATGATATTGTACTGTTCCGCTATGCCGATGTGCTGTTGATGAAGAGTGAAGCAAAAGTTCGCAATGGAGAAGACGGGGATGGGGAATTGGCGCAGGTTTGTAGTCGTGTAGGGGCTGCTGCGCGTCCGGCAACTTTGGAGAACTTGCTGGATGAGCGGTTGATGGAATTTGCCTGGGAAGGATGGCGCCGCCAGGATCTTGTCCGTTTCGGGATGTTTACGCGCGAGTACAGCAATCGCCAGCAATTGCCGGGGGAAGAAAACGGATATACTACCGTGTTTCCTATTCCGGGGAATGTGCTGAGGATGAATAAACGCTTGGAGCAGAATAAAGGATATTAAAATGGTGATGAATGATCGCTAAAAAATCATTATCTTTGCTTGCATGAAATTAGAAGTATCAGATTGGGAAGTAATACCCTATGCCGGAGCATGGAACCGGCAGACAGAATGGTTTGATGCACTTGTGCATGCCAAACAGGCGGGAGAGGAGTATGTAAATCATATTGTGCTCTGCGAGCATCCGCATGTATATACGTTGGGGCGCAGTGGTAAGGAAGGCAATATGCTTTTGAGTGAGGAACAACTTCAAAAGATAGGTGCCACGCTCTATCACATAGACCGTGGCGGGGATATCACTTATCATGGTCCGGGGCAATTGGTTTGTTATCCTATCCTGAACCTCGAAGAGTTTTCTTTGGGGTTGAAAGAGTATGTTCATTTGCTGGAAGAGGCTGTAATCCGTGTTTGTGCCTCGTATGGCATCACCGCCGGGCGTTTGGAAAAAGCAACCGGAGTATGGCTGGATGGCAATACGCCCCGTGCCCGTAAAATATGTGCTATCGGTGTACGTAGCAGCCATTATGTCACGATGCACGGACTGGCTCTGAATGTGAATACCGATTTGCGTTATTTCAGCTATATCAATCCTTGCGGATTTATAGATAAAGGAGTCACTTCTCTGCAGAAAGAGTTAGGGCGTGAAGTGCCGATGAAAGAAGTGAAAGAACGCCTTTGCGAAGAACTTAAAAAGTTGCTTCAACGCTGATCGATTCGGTGGGTAAGGAGTTAATTAATAATATAGGGCTTCGTGTGTCTAAAGGATACACGAAGCCCTATATTATTATATTCAGAATGTAAAAATCGCAAAGGTAGTGTAAGGCCATGTGATTAGAGACTAATCTTTTGATAAGGAGTTTTCGATAGCGCTATATTTCTGCTTAATTAAATGATATTCAAATGAATAGTATGTAGTTTTAGAAGTGTCTTTTAAACGTTCGTTTAATGGACGCAAAGATAATGCTGTTTTTTTTATCCGCAAAATGTTTAATAAAAATCTTTTAGATTATATCTCTATTTGTTGCGTAATCTGTTGGTGTCTAGTACAATGGGATTCATTCTCTATAATTTAAAATTCCGTTCTCTTTTATTAAACTCTACTCCTCCTGTTTTTCTAAATCTTGACGTCCAAAAAACGAACGTCTATTGAACGCTTTTTGCTTGTAATCCGTTCGTTTATAGCTTTTTACCTGCAAGGTAATGAACAACTACAGAAAATCTGTTGGCAAGAAGAGTACAAAGCTTGTCGTAATTCATATAAAGTGCTCGCAAGTGATTGAATTTCAAGTGTATGCAAGAAGTTCAAAGCCCCGAAAGAACACCCTTTTCTGAAATAATCATAGGATGGAAACAGAGAAAGAGAGCGAAATATGGTATGCCATGCGTGCTACTTACCGCAGAGAGCCCGATGCCATGCGGTTGCTCGAAAAGGAAAAATTAGGTTGTTTCGTCCCCATGCAATACAAAATCAGCATGAAAAAAGGGAAGAAAGTCCGCGCTTTGGTTCCCGTCGTTCACAATTTGCTCTTTGTCCATGCCCGTCCCTCTGAATTGAAGCGTGTCAAGTCGCAGGTCACTTACCTGCAATATATCACCGATACTCGTAGTGGACAGAAGATCATCGTCCCCGACAAGGATATGCAGCGTTTCATCGCCGTATCCGGTACCTACAACGACCATCTCCTATACTTCCAGCCTGACGAACTGAACTTGTCAAAAGGCACTAAAGTTCGTGTCACAGGTGGAGAATTCGAAGGCCAGGAAGGTGTTTTCCTGAAAGTAAAAGGTGCCCGCGACCGTCGTGTAGTCATCCAGATACAAGGTGTCATCGCTGTTGCCATGGCCACCATCCACCCGGATCTTATAGAAGTAATCAAATAACATCTGAAATCATAAATCATAAATAATCATGTCTCTTTCCGAAGAAACAATCACTCTTCAGCGTGCCGCGCACGATCTGATGTATTTGGGTATGGACGGGAGTCCCGTCTATAGCGATGACTTGTCCCGCCGTAACGGCGAAGTTTATCGTCTGACCACGGCTTTATATAATTCCGGTGTCAAAGGATCTACCATTGAAGAGCAGGCTAATGTCTGTCTTGCTCTCCTGATGGGCTATAGCGCATCATTCATCGACCACGGCGAGAAGCAGAAACACGTCCAGGAAGTCTTGGACCGTTGTTGGGACATCCTTGATGCTTTTCCTGCTTCGTTGTTGAAGCTCCGTCTGCTTACCGCTTGCTATGGTGAAGTATTCGACGAGCCTTTGGCCGATGAAGCCCGCGCTATCATCGCCGCCTGGGACGCAGCATCGCTTACTCCCGAGCAGCAGGAAGCTATCGCTGAGTTTCAGAATGTGATTGACAATCCTTATCCTTGGGAATATATTGATGAATGAAAATTGCGAATTTATATTCATTCGTAATTAATAATCTATTATAATGCTTAATAACAAATCCGTATTGATTACCGGAGGAACAGGTTCTTTCGGTAAGAAGTTTGTGGAAACCATTCTCCGTGATTATCCGCAAGTAAAGAAAATTATTATTTATTCGCGTGATGAGCTGAAGCAGTTCGAACTGAAGCAGAAGTATCCTGAGCGGAAGTATCCGCAGATGCGTTATTTTATTGGTGATGTCCGTGACCTGGAACGCCTGACGCGTGCCTGTGAAGGAGTAGATGTGATTATTCATGCTGCCGCCATCAAGCAGGTTGATACTGCTGAATATAATCCTGAAGAGTGTATCAAAACCAATGTGCACGGTGCGCAAAACGTGATAAAAGCAGCGCTCTCTACCGGTGTTCATCATGTGGTGGCTCTCTCTACTGACAAAGCTTGTGCCCCCATCAACCTTTATGGAGCTACCAAACTTACTTCCGATAAACTCTTTACCGCAGCCAACAACATCAGCGGTTCCAAGGATATCAAGTTCTCTGTCGTTCGTTATGGCAATGTGATGGGTTCCCGCGGTTCAGTCATTCCTTTCTTTATCAATAAGCGTGATAATGGTGCTACCGAACTTCCTATAACCGATATGCGCATGACGCGTTTCAATATTTCCCTTGAAGCCGGTGTAGCTCTTGTGATGTATGCTATCGGTCATCACTTGGGTGGTGAAATCTTTATTCCGAAGATTCCTTCCTATCATATTAAGGATGTGGCTACGGCTATAGCTTCCAACTTACCGCAAGTAGAAGTCGGTATTCGTCCGGGAGAGAAGTTGCACGAAGAAATGATTACTGTGACAGATGCCCTTGATACCATTGACTTGGGCAGGTACTATGTCATTCTTCCCTCTGTATCTTTTAAGCACAAACGTGAAGAGTTTCTCAAGCATCATAATGCAGTGCCCGTCCCCAATGGTTTTCACTACAGCAGTGATAGCAATACGGAGTGGGAAACAGTAGAGTCCATGCGCGAGAATATCAAGAAATACGTTGACCCTAATTTCGAGGTGAAATGATAAACAAGCCTATTCCATACGGTCGCCAGCACATCACTGACGAGGATATTCAGGCAGTCATCGAGACTTTGAAAAGCGATTACCTGACGCAAGGTCCTAAGATCAAAGAATTTGAAACGAAGTTTGCCGAATATGTAGGTGCCCGATTTGCCGTAGCAGTGAATAACGCCACTTCCGGTTTGCACCTTGCTGCAACAGCGCTGAATGTGAAACCCGGTGATAAGGTTATTGTTACTCCCATGACTTTCGCAGCCAGTGCCAATTGCATTCGCTACTGTGGTGGTGAAGTCGTGTTCTGTGATATTGATAAGGATACTTATCTTATGGACATCCATAAGCTCGAGGCTATGTTGAAGGCTGCACCCAAAGGCACTTACAAGGGTATTGTCCCGGTTGACTTTGCCGGATATCCTGTTGATTTGGAAGCCTTCCGCAAACTTGCCGATGAATATGGTTTGTGGATCATCGAAGATGCTTGTCATGCTCCCGGTGGTTATTTTACCGACAGTAAAGGTGAGCAGCAATATTGTGGTAATGGGCGTTTTGCTGAATGTGCTGTATTCTCTTTCCATCCGGTGAAGCATATTGCTACGGGTGAGGGAGGAATGGTTACCACCAATAGTAAGGAAATCTACGATAGGCTTTGCCTTTATCGTACACATGGTATTACTAAAGATCCTTCTTTGCTTCATGAGCATCAAGGCGGTTGGTATTACGAGATGCAGGAACTGGGCTTTAACTATCGTCTGACTGATTTTCAGGCCGCTTTGGGGATATCCCAATTAAGTAGAGCAAAGGCCGGTCTTGACCGTCGCCACGAAATCGTGCAACGCTATAATGAGGCGTTTTCCAAAATAGATAGCATCAAGACTCCGTTCAATGCTGCTGATGCTTATCATGCCTACCATCTTTACATTATCCAGGTGGATGATCGCTTGGGGCTTTATAATTATTTGCACGAGAACAATATCTATGCTCAGGTGCATTATGCTCCTCTTCATCTTATGCCTTATTATCAACAGTTTGGTAATAAGAAAGGTGATCTTCCTATAGTGGAGGAGTACTATGATCATTGTTTGAGTTTGCCGATGTATCCCACGTTGACGGATGAGGAGCAGGAATATGTAATTAATAAGGTAATTGACTTTATTAAAAAATGAGGAACTTAGTAGAAAAAATCGTACTTGGTACAGTACAATTCGGATTGGATTATGGAGTAAATAATAGTGCAGGGCAAGTTGAACCATGCGAGATTTTGTCTATTCTTCAACTGGCAGGTGAAAATAATATTTCTATATTGGATACATCTTCAGCCTATGGTAATGCCGAAAAGGTTCTAGGAAAATTGTTACCTGAAATTGATTATAATTTTAAGCTTATTTCTAAATATCCGAAAAATGATTTGTCTGTTAGCTGCACACTTTACAATACATTAGAAAATCTTCGGGTTGATTCGTTATACGGCTATCTCTTACACCATTTCGAAATGTATAGGGAGTATCCTGGTATATGGGAAGAGTTTAAGGCTCTGAAAGAGTCTCAAAAAGTAGAAAAAATAGGATTCTCTATTTATACAAAAGAAGAATTGGAACTTATTTTGTCTAAAGGGGATGAATTTGATATTATTCAGTTTCCATATAATATACTAGATCGCCAGTTTGAACCATATTTGGAGGTGCTACATAGACGTAATGTTGAAATTTATGCAAGAAGTACCTTTCTGCAAGGGCTGTTTTTTATGGATAGAGAGAAATTACCTATCAAGTTACAGGCTTTAAAAAAATATTTGTGTATAATTGATGATTATGCTTCTCTTGAGAATATGTCTGTAACGGAAGTTGCAATTAATTATAATTTGCAAAATAAATACATTGATGGTGTTCTTATCGGTGTCGATAATGCAACACAGTTGGCAGACAATATAAGGTCTGTTCTAAATAAAAGGATAGATCTTTCTATAGATGTAGAAGAAACAGAATTGTTGAACCCTTCAAATTGGTACAAATGAGGAATGACTTACTAAAATTGGGTATCATTGGTCTTAGTGATGGCAATGGACACCCTTATTCTTGGTCTGCTATATTTAATGGCATGAATTATGAGTATATGAAAGATTGTCCTTTTCCGGTTATTCCTGAATATTTATCGAGGCAGAAATTTCCAGAGGACACTATTCCTAATTGTCAGGTAGACTGTATTTGGACTCAAAACCTTAGAATTTCAGAACATGTTGCTTTGGCTTCAAATATACCAAATGTTGTTGCTGATTATACGGATATGATAGGAAGAGTTGATGCGATATTACTTGCCCGAGATGATAGTAAGACCCATTATCAATATGCAAAGCCTTTTATAGAAGCCGGATTGCCTATTTATATAGATAAACCATTAGCAATATCTTTAGAAGAAGCATACAGAATATATGCTCTTGAGAAATTTGAAGGACAGGTTTTCTCTTGTTCTGCTATGTCTTTTGCTCCGGAGTTGATTTTAGCTCAAAATCTAGGTGAGATTAGATATGTTGAGGCTACAGTAGGAAAAGATTGGGAGAAATATTCTATACATATTATTGATCCGGTTCTCCGTCTTTTGAATTTCTCAAAGATAAATAATATAAAAGTGAGTGATGGTTTAAGTAATCGGACTGCGATCTTAAACTGGGACAATGGTATTATCACTTCTTTCAAGACATTGGGAGATTGTAATTCTCCTATAAAAATAGTGATATATGGGACAAAATCAACTCAAGAAATAATATTTCATGATACCTTCAGTGCTTTTAAGAGAGCTCTTTGTGAGTTTGTGAGCATTGTACGGAAGGAGAAAATAAATGATTCAAAAGTGAGGACGTTGAAGGCTGTAGAAATAATAGAGAAGTGTAATGGAAAATAAGACGATATTAATAACGGGAGGAACGGGGAAAGTTGGTACTGTTTTAGTGAATCATTATGCGGATAAAGGTTATAATGTAGTTTTTACTTCAAGAAATATACGAAATATAGAAAAGCTGAAAGCTGGACGCCCCAATGTTTGTGGAGTACAGGTAGATTTTTCTCAGCCGAATGCTGTAGATGAAATGATAAATAATTTGGTTGAAAGCAAATTAGACGTGAATTATCTGGTAAATAATGCAAGAAATATAGAAGCATTAAAAGTAGAAGATGATGGCTTTATTTCTCCTGACAATTGGATGATGGAGTATCAAATTGATGTGGTAACACCTTATTTACTTTCTATCGGATTGTCTCGAACTATGTCATTGGAGAAGATTGTGAATATATCTTCTATGTATGGAGTGAATGCTTATAATCCAATGCTGTATGAGGGAGTTCATCGATTTCCCCTTCAATATGCTTGTGCAAAAGCTTCATTAATCCATTTGACAAAATGCTTGGCTGTGTTCTTTGCAGATAGTGGAATTTCTGTAAATTGTATTTCATTAGGGGGAATTCTAGGCCGTGTTGATATGGCATTTCAAGAGCGTTATGCTAAATTGTGTCCTCAAAAGAGGATGATGGAAGATAAAGAAGTTGTTGGTAGTGTGGATTTTCTAATTTCTGACAAGTCTACCTATATGACTGGTGAAAATATTAAAGTAGATGGAGGATGGGGAATATGGTAAATGAGAATAAGTCAATAGCAATAATACCGGCACGTGGTGGTAGTCAACGGGTCAAGAATAAGAATATAATAGATTTCTTTGGCCGTCCGATGATTGCTTATACGATTGAGGCAGCCATTTCTTCTGGGAAATTCGATAGAGTGATTGTAAGTACGGACAGTAAAGATATAGCTGATATTTCTGTTCAATATGGAGCAGAAGTTCCTTTTCTTAGGGCAGAAGCGGCAGATTCTTACACTCCGGTGTCAACGGCTGTAATCTTTTCTTTGAAACAAGCCGAAGCGTATTTTAAAGAGACTTATGACACGGTTACTTTATTGATGGCGAATTGTCCTATAAGGGGGCGTGAAGATATCATAAAGTCTTTTGATCATTTTATAGATAATGAGACGGCAGCTCAGATTAGTTGTTTTAAGTTTGGGTTTATGAATCCTTGGTGGGCTTTTAAATTGGATGAAAAAGGAAAAGGAGAAGCTTTATTTCCTAAAGCTTTGAAGTCTCGTTCTCAAGATTTATGTGAGTTGTATTGTCCTTCTGGTGCAATATGGATTGCAAAAAGACAGCATCTTATGAAATGGAATAGTTTTTATGGGGAACATATCTATTTTGAAATAGATTGGAAAAGTGCTGTGGATATAGATAATTATGAGGATGTGGATATGGCTAAAGCTGTTTATAAATTATTGAATCCAAATAGTTGATTTGTCATATATACGGTGAATAGGCAAAAGATTTTTTTCCGTGCCGATGCAAGCGCTACTATCGGTTATGGTCACTTTATCCGTACTCTGGCTTTGGCCGATATGTTGAAGGAGGATTTTGATTGTACCTTTTTTACTTGCCATCCTACTGATTATCAGAAAGGTGAAATAGAGGAAGTGTGTCCGTATATTGCCTTGAACGAAGCAACTCATTTTGATGAATTCTTGGCGTGCCTTGCAGGAAACGAGATCGTAGTCCTCGATAACTATTTCTTTACTACCGACTACCAACGCGCCATCAAGAAGAAAGGTTGCCGCTTAGTTTGCATTGATGACATGCACAACAAGCACTATGTGGCTGATGCTGTGATTAACCACGGTCAAACGAACCCTGTACTTTTTGATGTGGAAATCTATACAAAACTGTGTTTGGGATTCGACTGGGCGTTGTTGCGTAAACCATTCTTGGAGGCAACGAAGAAAGAACATGTCTTTTCAGACAAAATAGAGAAAGTGACTATATGTTTTGGAGGAAGTGATATTCACGATATTACCGGCTATTTCGTAAATCAGGTGCTACAACTTAGTACAGTGAATAGGGTTACTGCGGTGGTGGGTGATGCTTATAAACCTCGTAATCCTTTAAAAGAAAATAAGCGTCTCGTTTATCGTTCTCGTCTTACAGCCCAAGAGATGGCTGATCTCTTTTGTGATTCTGATTTGGTGATTTGTTCTGCCAGTTCAGTATGCATGGAAGCTTTGGCATGTGGTGTTAAAGTGGCTGCAGGATGGTATGTGGATAATCAGGCTGATTTCTATAATTTGCTTTCTTTAAATGATTGGATCATAGGATTGGGGTACGTGGAACGACCGTCTATCAATTTACGCAGTGTGAATCTTCTGCAATCAACTAATACTAATATGGACAGTCATATTCAGGAACGATATATCTCATTGTTTCAAGAACTGGAGTGTAGGGATTATGGGTGTAAATAAGATAAATGAAGTTATTTAGTTTAGAATGGAAATAGACAAAAAAAAGGTTTATACTATAGGTGACTATACATTTACTAACTACATTTGCCTCTCTGATAATTTGATACGTCAGGTGCTCGAATGGCGGAATCATGAAGAAGTGAGGCGATGGATGTACAATTCAGACTTTATCCCCTACGAATCGCATATCAAATATATACAGTCGCTTTGCACGAGAGAGGATGCTTACTATTGGTTGGTGAGTTATCAAGGTGAGCCGGTGGGGGCAGTGTCTCTTACGTCAACTGATATTGTAGAAAGTACCGGTGAATTAGGCTACTATATGCGACCGGATTATATTAATACAGGAGACGGCTTGCCCTTTGTTTATCAAATGTTTGCATTTGCTATAGATTGTCTGCATATAAATTCTCTATATGGTGCCGTTAATGAAAATAATCGAATGGCTTATCTTATTGATTGCTTCATTGGCTGTGAAACTATTGGAATGAAAGAGAAGAACGGTTATCGTTATTACGAATTGAACTTAAGTCCGGATATGTTTCACGCAAACCGGGAAGATAAACAGAATGTAATAAAATTTGCTAAATTTATAAAAGCTAATAAATAATGGAATTTCAAGAATTTATTTCTAAGTTCGCAGAGCAGTTCGAAGAAACTGATGCATCTGCATTTGCAGCTGATACCGAGTTTAAACAATTGGATGAGTGGTCGTCCATGATGGCGCTTTCTATCATTGCTATGGTAGATGAAGAGTATGACATACGCATTAAAGGCGATGACCTGCGTGCTTCTGACACTATTGCCGACTTATTTGAAATTGTAAAATCTCGCAAGAATGTATAATCCCTTTTCTTTAGAAGGAAAAAAAATACTTATTACGGGGGCTTCATCAGGGATAGGTCGTTCTATTGCTGTAGAATGCTCGTATATGGGAGCAACTTTAATTATCACTGCTCGCAATAAAGAACGTTTGGACGAAACGCTTTCTTTGATGCGGCCGGGTAATCATATGGCAATTACTTGCAACTTGATGAATGAAGAGGATATTGTTAATTTGGTTGATTCTCTTCCACAATTAAAGGGAGTGGTGCACAATGCCGGCGTGAATAGTAGAACTCTTTGCAAAACTATCAAGAAGAGTGATTTAGAGACTGTGCTTAGCCCCAACTTCTATGGTCCGGTATTACTTCAGAAGCAATTGTTGAAGAAAAAGAAAATAGCAAAAGAGGCTTCTATCGTATTTATAGCGTCACGTGCTCCTTTTGCCCCTTCTGTAGGAAATGCAATTTATTCCGCTTCTAAAGGTGCCATCTTGGGATATGCCCAAGTTTTGGGGTTGGAATTGGCCCCGCAAAAGATACGGGTTAATTCTATTTGCCCTGCTATGGTATGGACTGAATTAGTTGTAAAAGATTCAGTTGATATGGGAGTAAATTACGAGGAGTTGCAAGCTAAATATCCATTAAAACGTTATGGTAAGCCTGAAGATGTGGCTTATCTTACTATTTATCTTTTGTCTGACGCTTCTTCCTGGATGACCGGTAGCAGTATCGATTTAACAGGAGGGGGCGAGGGAACTCTAGCATAATGATATGATGAAAGCATATATAAAATCTATTGGCTATTATTTGCCGGAAAGTGTTGTGACCAATGAGGATATTGTGCGCGATTTCCCGGAGTGGAGTGTTGAAAAGATAGCGTTGAAGGTCGGTGTGAACAAGCGCCATGTGGCTGCGGTCGGTGAAACAGCTACGGATTTGGCTATTGATGCGGCAGAAATCTTATTTGCCCGTGGTGAAGTAAATAGAGAAGATATTGACTTTGTACTACTTTGCACGCAAAGCCCTGATTATATATTGCCTACATCCGCCTGTATCGTACAGGATCGTTTAGGATTGCGTACTACAATCGGTGCTTTAGATTTTAATTTAGGATGCTCCGGGTATGTTTATGGATTGTCGTTGGCCAAAGGATTAATTTATGGAGGAATAGCCCATAATGTTCTGTTCTTGACAGCTGAAACGTATAACAAGCATCTACATCCACACGATAAAGGAAACCGCACTATTTTTGGAGATGCTGCTACGGCTACAGTGATAAGCACTGAAGGTATTGTCGAGATTGGAAACTTCAGTTTAGGTACTGATGGTAGTGGATGTGAAAATTTGATAATCAAATCCGGAGGTGCTCGTTTCCCTGAAAAACAAAACGATTTGGTATTCGATGAGAATGGTAATCCCCATTCATCGGATTATCTTTTTATGAATGGAAGCGAGATATTTACTTTTACGTTGGATAATGTTCCTCCTTTGGTCAAAGACACGTTGAGGCAAAATAGAATGGAAAAGGAAGATATTGATCTTTTTGTTTTTCATCAGGCTAACAAGTATATGCTTGATTTCCTCCGTAAGAAGATAAAAATTGCTCCGGAAAAATTCTATAACTGTTTGGCTAACTACGGAAATACAGTATCCAATACTATTCCCATTGCACTTCGCGAGGCTTTAGATGATGGAAGTATCCGGATCAATTCAAAAGTAATGATAGCAGGATTTGGTGTAGGATATTCATGGGGAGGGACGATTTTGCAGTTTTAATTAATTCCTGTCAATCATGAGTTTGGAGAGTGTTTTAATCGTTTCAGAAAAGACTTGGAATAAGAAATTACTTTGTTGTCTTCAATCAACAATGCCTCAATATTCTTTTTACTTAATATCCAAGAAAGAGGATTTTACAATTGAACGGATTGATTCAATATCACCGGTTAAAATATTTATTCCGCACTGGTCTTATATTATTCCTCCTTCTATTTTTAAACAATATGAGTGTATATTATTTCATATGACAGATTTGCCTTATGGACGTGGGGAAAGTCCGTTGCAAAACCTTATAGTTAGAGGATTAACAGCGACAAAACTCTCGGCGCTTCGTGTAGAGGCGGGTTTGGATACAGGACCGGTTTATCTGAAAATGGATTTATCTTTATTGGGAACTGCCGAAGAAATCTTTATTAGAGCTAATGATCAGATTGAAAAAATGATATTTGATATCCTTCAAAATGATTTGCAGCCAATGCCACAAGTTGGTGAGCCTGTTATATTTAAGAGACGTAAGCCAGAACAAAGTGACATGAATGAGTTAGAAAAAATTGAGGATGTTTTAATTATATCCGTATGTTGGATGCGGAAGGATACCCCCCATGCCTATATTGAAAAGGGTGCTTTCAAATATGAATTTACATGTGCTTCCATCAAAGCGGATGGCAGCATTATAGCTGACGTAAAAATCACAAAGAATAATTATGGATAAAACATTTATTATAGCTGAACTCTCGGCAAATCATAATCATAATAAGAAAGTTGCTCTTGATACTGTTCGTGCTGCAAAGAAATGTGGTGCAGATGCTGTAAAGATACAGACTTATACTGCAGATACTATGACTATTGACAGTAATAAAGAATGGTTTAAGATTCATGGTACTATTTGGAATGGAGAAAATCTGTATCATTTGTATCAGAAGGCATACACTCCATGGGAATGGCATGAGGAAATTTTTCATGTAGCTAAGGAAGAAGGACTAATTTGTTTTTCTACTCCTTTTGACAGGAGTGCGGTTGATTTTTTGGAGACATTAAATAATCCGATCTATAAAATTGCTTCTTTTGAGATAACCGATATAGAGTTGATAAAATATGCAGCCTCTAAAGGTAAACCTATGATTATTTCTACCGGTATTGCTACAGTGGATGACATAAATCTGGCTCTGCAAGCATGTACGAGTGTAGGAAATGAGCAGGTAACTCTTTTGAAATGTACATCCGCTTATCCGGCTCAGGTTTCCGATGCCAACTTGTCTGTAATTACAGATATGCAAAAGCGTTTTCAAGTTCCGGTGGGATTGTCGGATCATACAATAGGAACTACCGTTTCCATAGCTTCGGTTGCTATGGGAGCCACTGTGATAGAGAAACATTTTATCATGGATCGCAAAATAGGAGGGCCTGATGCTTCGTTCTCAATGGAACCTGATGAATTTGCTTTAATGGTGAAGCAGGTAAGAGAGGTTGAAGCTGCCATAGGGCAGGTTTCTTATCCTGTAGATGTTACAAAGATAAAAGGACGTGAATTCTGTCGTTCCTTATTTGTTGTGAACAATATGAAGGCCGGTGATCTTTTTGATAAAAATAACATCCGTTCGATACGTCCGGGAAATGGATTGGAACCTAAATACTTAAATGATGTCTTAGGAAAAAGGGCTGCTCGTAACATTGAAAGAGGTACTCCTTTGAGCTTTAATGATATATTAGAATAATTTTTTATATGATATTTTCCAATAAACGCATTGTGGACTAGGACATTCAATATCTTTTTATTAATTTAGTATTAGCATAAACTCTAAAACATAGTTTTATGAATCGCAAAGAATTGCTAGATCGTCTAAAATATATGATAAAGAGTGTTGCCCCGGGTTCTCAAGCTATTTTTTATGGTTCTGAGGCGCGTGGAGAGGCAAAACAGAATAGTGACATTGATATCCTGATTTTGGTTGATAAAGATGCATTGTCTCCTGTAGAGGAGGATGTCATTACTGCTCCGATCTATGATTTAGAAATAGAGACAGGCACTATTATTAGTCCGATTGTGATGACTCGTAAAGCCTGGGATGCAGCAAAGAGAAAGACAATGTTTTATTATAATGTAATGAAAAACGGTGTGCTGCTGTGATAGGGAGCCTTTTACAGCCCCCTATACTCTCTTTCCGCATTGAAGCAAGGACAAGGTTTCATTGGATTCAAATCATGATGCCCTACAATCAGTGCACGTGGAAAGATGCGTTTCA